>Ga0214919_10002322_pt1 | contig 30013 bp, 13 predicted proteins | sample LL1503_MetaG_FD_177994 | JGI IMG/M metagenome (GOLD analysis project Ga0214919, IMG submission 177994) | Freshwater microbial communities from Lake Lanier, Atlanta, Georgia, United States - LL-1503 | ecosystem: Environmental > Aquatic > Freshwater > Lake | place: USA: Georgia | collected... | reverse complement strand
ATTAATTATTTTAGACAACGCCAGTTCGCATAGAAACGAACGCATAAAAGAATTAATTAGTAAGCATAATAATATCTTATATGCCGTTCCTTATCAACACTTTACAAATAGTATTGAAAATTATTTTAGTATGCTAAAATCACGCTTACAAAAGATAGATGGATTAACACATACAAAACTAAAAGAAAATATTAGCAAAGTTCTTCGTGAAATACCAAAAGAGAAATATACTAATATATTTAAGGGTGCTTATAACCGAGATACAACATATGTAAAAAAAACCTCACGGATGACACGGAAACTTAAAAATTATAAGGTCTAAAAAATCGGCGTTTTAAATGTGCGAAGGTGTAAAATAATTTTTAATTTTTCATTTTTATTCTAATAATATTTATTCTAATAATATTTATTCTAGTAATATTTATATTATCTGAATATGTATTAGAAATAGAAGCCAAATAAAAAATGTTATCTAAAAAAACAAAAAACTATTCTAGCAACATATGTAAATCTTCATCTAATTTATTAAAAACAATTACAAAACCAACTACATATAAAAAATATGAAAAATATATTAAAGATATTACAAATAAATTTACAGATTCACAAAATACAAATACAAATAAATTATTGAATGATTTATTTGCAACTAAAGATAATAATCAATTTACATTTACATTTACAGAAATACCCTTAAATAATCATAATTGCATCCCACCTTTTATTGATATATTTAGATATCTAATTACAAAACCCGAATATATAGATAAATTTACAGCAGATGAACAAATGCAATTACATAATAATTTATCAAAGCATCATACTCTAGAATCATGCTATAAATTTATTGAAAAATCTCAGATAGGTAAAAAAATATTAACTTATTATGATTCAATTAGCCACAATCTTAAAACAGAATTAATTACCAAGTATCCATCTATTGAGTTCCATAAACTTCTCATAAATAAATTTACAAGCATTAAAATTATTAAAGATTTAGATTTGAGAATAAAAAAACTGATTTGTTTGAGTGTTGAGTGGCAAGGTCGCAAGCTAGATAATTTGGTATATATGTTTATGTATGGTGATAGTGATGATAGTAGTGATAGTGGTGATAGTGGTGGTATTGATTATTACAAAAACATAAGTCATTCAATAATAGAACGTATTCTATTCTTTAATAAATTTCTAAATATTGCAAAATTACCAAGCAAATTTATTATATTTTTAACTGATAAGAAAAAAGAAATAGATGATGATGTAGTTTTACATATGCATTTTAAAACTATTAATGTTAATACTGCTGTAACTAACGGCAGAGATATCATTATTTATAGGCAACAAGAGCTATTAAAGAGCATATTTCACGAATTAATACATTTTCATAATCTAGATTTTAGACAAATACCAAATTCTATAATACAATATCTTATAAAAACACATAATATAAAATCAGACAATAAGTATTTGCTTTATGAGTGTGTTACTGAGTCTATGGCTAATATACTAAATAATATATTTCTATCTAGCAACATAAAAGATTTTATACATAATTTACAGAATGAAATATTATTTAGTACATTACAAGTAGTAAAAATACTAAATATTTGTGGATATAAAAAATGGGATGAATTTGCTAATTTATATATACATTCTACTACAACTAATAATTCTAATACTAATAATTCTAATCCAAAAAAACAATTCAAACAAGATAGTTGTATTATGTCATACTATATATTGAAATTTTATATTATGATGAATCTAGATATATATTTTAAAAAGTGTCTAGATACAAAAATAAAATTTATACAAACTAATGAAAGCTTTAATAATCTTATTCATATATTTGATTTAGCTAGAAAGAATATATATATCAAAGAATTTATGGATAATGCATTAAGACAAATTGGTAATAGTAAAAATAGCAATCATATCAGTAATCATAATAGAACACAAAAAAATATAAAAAAAGAGAGAACAAAAGAGACAGCAAAACAGAAGATTAATAAAACATTAAGAATGACTTGTCTAGAAAGTAATTTATTTATTAAAAATTCTATCTAGAATGATTTTATAATTTTATATTTTATATTTTTATTTTTTTATATTTTTATTTTTTTATTATTTATAATTTATTCAAAACTAAAATTGTATCTAGATTATCATTTACTAATTTATATGTTTTATGTACAATATTTTCAGTAGAAGTAAATTCATCATATGTCATAATCAATTGAGTCGGAGCAGTTATACCCAACGTAGATAATAATTGTAAAATAGTTTGAGAATCACCAGCATCATTACTATTTCTTGTAATATTTTGTGTAGATATTATCATTTTTATTGCATTTGGAACAGCTTTATAATTATCAATATTAACAATATTATATGCTATATTTAATTTATTACTATTACTAGTAATTGTAAGTATAATATTTTTGATTTGATTTAATTTACTAGAAGACTCTAGAGTTGGATTTGAATTTAGATTTGAATTTAGATTTGAATTTTGCGTTGGTAAAAAAGAATTTGTTGAAATAGATGTATCATAAGCTAATGAAATTGTAAGATCACCAAAAGCTAAAAATTGCCCACTTATAGGTTGATATTTTCCAAAAAATAAATTTTCTATAGCAGGATCAACAATATATACAGATGTACTTGCTATAAAACCTTCTGTTGTAGTATTACCTCCTGTATACCCAAGCCCACCTCGATATCTATCTTGATAATAATTATTTACTAATCCTATAACATCTTCTTTATATTTTGCAACTGATCCACTTGATTGCATATAATTATTAAAATCATTTTGATCTTTATTAAATATTAATGGATTCATTTGATTTTGAACATTATCTAATATACTAGTTCGGTCTTGTAATCTTTTATTTATTGAATTATTCATATCAGATGTAATACCATCAACCATATTTGCACCGTTTGTAAATTTATTTAAGAGTGATGTTAAACATTGAGTGTACAATGCACTTTTTGTAGCTATTGGACACATATCAGCTAATGATTTATCATTACCAAATTTATTATTTATATCAAAACCTTTTGCAAGATAATCAGCATAAGCACTCTCGCAGTTAGAATATCCTAAAGATTGAACTTTAATATTATCATCATAAAGATTTTTACATTGAGGTGGATTTGTTACATCAGTTATTTTATTTTTTTGTCCAATATCATTAATATAATTTATTATTGGATATGTAGGACTTATTGTATTATCATATTTCTCTTTTAAATATTTTAGTCTAAATATGCAATAAAATATAAATAAGATAAGAAGTATTATCCAGATTAAAATTATATATTTTGTTTTATCACTAAACATTTTTATATTACTTATATATTACTTATGTATTACTTATATATTACTTATGTATTACTTATGTATTACTTATATATTACTTCTATAAAAAAATTAGTTTTAATATTTAATATTTAATTTAATTTTATTTTTTATTTAGTTTCATTATTTAGTTTCATTATTTAGTTTTTAGTTTTTTAGTTTTTAGTAGCTTCTCTCATAATTTTGATAACCACTTTTTCCTTTACCTTGTTTATTTTTATCGTCTTTTTTACTACAATTTTCACTTTCTAATTTTGTAAGATTCTCTCTATTTTCTAAATATCCTAATACATTTTTTAGATTTTTAGCTGTATCACACAAAGCTCTTTTTCTTTCATAATCTGGTTTATTTGCAAATTTACTCTTAGCTTTTTCAATAAAATTATCTAAATTACTACGGTTACCATTAATATATTTTTGTACATTTCTTTTATTTTCATCGGAAATATTACCTCCTTGTGCAAATGAATCTATTAATAATTCAATAGTATTGCCTGGAATATATACGCTATCTCTATACGTTTTATTCATTTCTTTATCTTCTTTAATTAATTGATCAAGTGTATTTGTACCTTTCAATGCGTGAAATTCTGATTTATTTAATTCTACTGGTTTTAGAATCCAAGGGTTTAATTCAACTAATTGTTTAGGTTTATCTGCAAATTTAACGTTAATTACCTTTGGTTCGATTTGTGATAATTTAAATAATAAATTTGATAATTCTTGGGCATTTTCAGTTAATAACATAAAATTGCTTTTCGGTTCAATAATTTTAGCTATTATATCAACAATTTTTTTAGTATTATCACTAAAAATTTTAATATTACTGCCGTATTTTTGATTTTCTGGTTTAGACATTGTTGTAATAATATTACGTATTGGACTATTTTCAGGGACATTTTCACTAAAATATATACTTCCATCTGATGTAACTATACCTTTTTTACCTTGTACAATAACTTCTTCATTTTTTGAATGTCTATCTATTTTTTTTCCATTGCTATCTTCAAATTGATGCTTAAATACATCTATTTTGTTTCTATTTGAATCTACTAAATAGCCATCAATTATTTTATTTCCAATTCTATCTAAAGATTTTTTATTGGTATTAGAAGAATAATAATTACTATCTGGTGAATTGGAAAAAGTATGTCGAGAATTATATAAATCAATATTCACTTGTTTTGGTGGTTCTAAACCAGTTTTTTTAGTAATTGTATAATCTCTACCTTCTATTTTTCGTATTGATTCAATTAAATTTATAAATTGTTTTTGTAAATTGTTTTGATTTTTCAATGTCCAAGGCTCGTTTTTAAATTCACTTATTCCTAATTTTGGAATTGCATTATTAATTTCATTAGAAGATGTTGAATAAAAAATATGAGTAATATCATGAATATTTACATATTTATATATATTTTGCATTGATATTTTTAATAATTCGTCATATTTCTTTTGATTTAATGTGTCTTTAAATTTATTATTATCAAAAAAACTTAATTTATATGTGAATTCTTCTTCATAATTATATGGATCAGTATATATTGGTCCTTCATTATTTGGTGCATCTCTTTCTCCAGTAGGAATACCAAGTGAATGCATTCCATGTGGATTTTTGTCATCTTTTGGTTTTGCTTGTGTAGTGTCTGCTCTACTTAATCTATATATACCATTACCCATACTAGTATTATCTCTAGTACCTGTTGCATATTGATAAAAATTATCATTATATATAAATAACATTTTTTCAGATTCTACATGTTTATGTTTAAAATATTGAAATAATTTATGAAAACTATTGTATCTAGTTTCATCATCATGAACTATTGGATATATTTTGTATGAGTCTGATCGACTAAATGTTACTTTCTTTGTAAGTTTTGGGGTTTCTGGTGTGTTTTTAGTGTTTGTTATTTCTGGTGTTTTTTCTGGTGTTTTTTCTGGTGTTTTTTCTGTTGTTGTTTCTTTTACAGATTCTACTTTTGATCCTATTTTATCAGCTGCTGGTTTAATTGTTTTTTCAATTGTTACCCCTAAATTATCCTTAACTATTGTAACATTATCACCATACATACCTTTTATTTTAATTAATAATTCTTTTGTAAAACTATTAAGTTTATTTGAATTTATTTTTGTATATTCATCTTTAATATGTTGACTTAGATCTAACTTATCTTCATCTATATGTTTGGTTTTATCACATTTTGCATAATAATAAATATCAGTAATAGCAGGAAAATTAGTAATATAATTATATATGTTTTCTATTGATTGTTTAAATAAAACTTTTGCATCACCTATTGTTAAAACAGAATTAGAATATGGGTCCTTTTTAAATAAGTACGTACCAGTTTTACTAAAATCAAAATCACTAAAAGATTTGAGATCAATTTCTTCTTCTTGATGTTTCAAATCACCTTTAAATCCTATTGGTATACCTAATGCTCTTTCAATAGTAGTTTTTTTATTGTTTAAATCTTGTCTATATTTTCTAAATATATCAGTATGATCTGTACCTGGAGTTGTATCATTTGATGCATAATCTTCAAAGTTATCAATATAAATAAATAATACATTATTTAATTGATTTAGTAATCTATGTTTTTCAATAATTTTTTCAAAATCGTTATCATCATTTTCTATCTTTTTACATAAAGGATGTAATGTTAATTTTTTATCTTTTTTAAAAGATTTACCACTTTTTTTACTACCTTTTTTAAAAGATTTACCACTATTACCTGGTATCGAATCCGGACCCGGACCCGCACCTCCAGATTGAGATGAAACCGAAGATGATGCAGGAGTAAATATATTTTTATAGTCTTTCATTATATTTAATATACGTAAAAAAGCACTTGCTACTTTATTTGAATCATAAGGTATTTCGGTTGCCATTTTTTCATTTAATAACATTTTTAATATTTCATTTATATTTTCTGCTGATGCATCTAAAAATTTAATAACATTTTCAAATTGTTTTTGAGCTATTTTTAATTTTTCAGAACTTTTTTTAATATTCATATCAGTTGAACTTTGGGCAATTGGATGCAATGCAATATCAATTTCTTTTTCAAGATTTTTAATTTCTTCAATTTTTTTCTTAGTATCTTTAATACTATCTAGAATTTTATAAATTATTTCATAAATCTTGGTATATAAGTCTTCCCATATAACTATATTATTATCTACACCTTCTTGCTTTACATTTATTTGTTCAATTTGTTCTATATAGAATTGACCTTCTTCTAAAAGCTTATTAATATCTCTAATTAAATTATTCTTTTTTTCAATTTCTTTATCATTAAGATTAAAAACTTTATCATAATCCGCTTTATGACTTTTATATTTGTTTAATTTATTTTTATCTATTTTTTTTAATGTATTTGATGATTGAGATTTAATTTTATCATATTCTTGTTTCATTAAATTTATTTCAGATTGAAACTTGCCGAGAGAACCACTACTTATTTGAGATACAAGGTTTATAAATTTTTTACTTTTTTTTTCTAATTTAATTTTATCCTTTTTAAATTCAGGTAATCTTTTTTTAATTGCTATTTCTGATTCTTTAATATCAATTAATAATCTATCAAATTTATTTTTATTCATACCTATTAAGTGTGAATTTTCTAAATTTTTTATAAAATCTTTATCATTATAATTATCTGAAGACTCTTTTGGAGCAATTAACTCTATAATTTTTTTTTGTCTTTTATTTAAAACATATTCTGTTGTCCTATCACGTTTAGTTTCTGCTAAATTTTTAAACGTTTCAGCATCAGCTTTATAAGAACCTAAATATTTACTTAAATCCTTTTCTTCTTCATTTAATTTCTTTAATAATTTATTAAATTGATACATATTTTTCCAATGCCTAACAAAATTAAAAACTCCACCCTTTTGTGTTTTTTTTTTAAAATTATTATTTATTTGATGTCCATTGTTATATTTATGTGTATTATTTGTCTTATATTTTTTTATAATCGAGATTTTATTTTTTTTTGTTTTATTTTTATCTTTTATTGTTCTAGCCATGTTATAATAACTATAAATATTAGTAGATAACTATATTACTATATTATTATATTATTATATATCTAGATAAATAAAAAAATATTTATAATTAAAAATTTATAATTAATAATTTATAATTAAAAATTTATAATTAATAATTTATTATAACTTAAAAATTGATTTTCTATATATAATATTATTTAATATAATTAATTTTAATTAGTAATTGATATTTTATAAACATGGCTTTAACTTTAACAGGAAATGTACTTTCTAAAATATCATTTTGTGATAAACAATGTAGTAATGTTAATGATAATAAATTTAAAGCACAAGTAATACAAAATATTGATACTAAATATAAAATTCAAATAGTTACTAGAGATTATAATATATTAAATCCAAATATACTTCGTAATGTTTCATATCACCAGCATATTTTAAGTACATATACAAATGGGAATCCATACATGTTATACTTGACTAAAATTGATGGTATTAATTGCTCATTATTTATTGATAAAAAATTAAAAGATGGATATACATATCCAAAAATGCATTGTGTTAAATATAGATTTTCTGATGAATTATTTGAAAAAGATACTATATTTACAGGGGAATTAGTTCGTGATAATGAAAGGCGTTGGTTTTTCTTAATTGATAATATTTTACTTTATAAGGGATTAAGTACATCTGAAAAAAATATTCTAAGCAAATATGAACTTATTTATAATATTATGAATCAAGAATACAAGGCTGATAAATATTTAGAAATATGTCCTTTACAAGTAAAAAAATTATTCTTATATAAGGATATCAAGAAACTAGTAAATGATTATATACCAAATCTTTCTTATATGTGTAAAGGTATTATATTTTATACATTAAATAATAAGCATTCTAATTATGCATATATTATGCCTAGAGATCAACAAATTATAATAAAACCTAGTTCTGAAATTGATGAAATTATTCAAGAAAAATATCCTGATTTATGGAATAAGAAAAACTCTGTATCATTAGTAGTAAATACTAATACTGAAGATAATAGTAATAGTAATAATAATAATAATATAATGGATAAATTTAATTCTAGAACTGTTTTTGATAGTAATAGTAATAATATTAGTAATATTAGTAATATTAGTAATATTAGTAATATTAGTAATATTAGTAATATTAGTAATATTAGTAATAATACAACACCAGTTAATAATAATTTATCAAATATCATAGTTGACAATAAAGTTGATATTGATAAAAATAATGTAGTTTTTAAGATATTAAAAACTGATATGCCTGATATTTATAATCTTTATTGTACAGATGAAAAACATAATTTAATTAAACATTCTATTGCATTAATACCAAATATTAAAATAAGTCATTTCTTATATTATACTTTTGTATCAAATCCAAATAATTTAGATTTATTAATTGAATGTAAATATTCAAATGTATTTGAAAAATGGACACCTTTGCGTTTTGTTGATTATAAAGTATATGATAAAACTACAATTTTAGAAATTGAAAACAAATTAAAAACAAATTGAAAACAAATTAAAAACAAATTGAAAACAAATTAAAAACAAATTAAAAAATAAAATTATACCCTAATACCGTATATATTATATATATCATCGCTAATAATACGTGTACCATTTTTATATAAAAATTTAGGATTACCATAATATTCACTTTTTTTTATTTGATAAGGATGATATACATTTCTTCTATTATTAGTTTTAGCATCATCATTCAAATAATATTTTTTAAGAATATTTTTACTATAATCAGGGTCTAATAAATAATTAAAGTTCATTTTACCATCATATAAAGGATCATTATTTATACTGATAAAATTATCAATATTATTTTTAAAATATAAATTCAAAATTTGCAATGATAATATTAGTATTAATAATATTAATAATATTATAGTTTTCATAGTGATTTTTATTTACTTTTTTATTTACTTTTTATTTAGATATTTATAATTAAATAATTTGTATTATTTGTCTAAAGAAATAATACAAATTATTTACTTATCAATAATATTTAGATTTGTGCCAAAACTAGATATAAATGTAAATGTTGTACCATTATCTACATCATCTTGACTTAATTGACTAAATATAGGATGTTTATTATTTATATAATTATTATTATCTAAATCAATGGTGCTAAATTGTGCATATCCCTGTTTTGGTTCTAAACCAACATACATATATTTATTATTGAATATATTTTTTAATTTTAATTTTTTTTTATCACTTTGTAATTTTATAATCCATTGTTGTCTAGAATCAGATTTATTTATATTACGTGTTTTTGTACCATCTTCATTTTGGTTACTAGCTACTTGTATTGAATTATCATATTTGTTTGTTTTTTTATTATATGCAAGAAGAATATAATTATTTGCATCTTCTCCTCCATAATGAATAATATAAAAACGATTTCCTGTTCCTTTATGAACAACAATACCTTCCGGTAATAGATTTAAAAATGTAAATATACTATATTTGGGATCTAATTTATAAGGATGTCCGTTCCAACCAATTCCCAAATCGCCATTTTGAGATTCTATATCTTTTGTAGTAGGTGTATCTATTTTTGGAGCTACAAGACAAGAATCTTTGATTTTTCTGAAAGGCGCACCATTATTTGTTGTTCTCATTAAATTATATCCATTATCACCGGTTGCCTCATTATTTCCAGTCCACCATGAATTTAATCCATTTATCCAAAAATCAGTGTCGCGATCAAATCTTACTTTTCTCCAGTTATAATATTTATGTGCTTTTTCCCATATTCTACGTGGATTACCCCAATCTGACGAACTTGGTTCAACATCTTCAACACACTCACTTGGTACACATTTAACAGTAGTACTTGCACCATTATATTTTGAACTAGCTACATCACCTAATGATGTATAACCATTCGGACATTTTGGTTCCCATATAGAAGACCAATCGTATGATCTAATATCTGCTTTTCTTATATAATCTATAGGATCAACTACATCTCCAGATACAAGCATAGTTTTTTGATCTGGTCCAGTATCAGAAGCATTTTTATAATCATATTGTAATTCACCACTAATAATTTTACCTTTTTTAGAATGATTTAAAGCATCTCTTGTCATAATATCTCCCATTGGATAATATTTATCATTATCATATGATATAACATTAGGACTCCACCAACTAGCATAATCATTACCATCATCTCCATAAGCATCGCCAACTTTATAATAATCATTAGATTGTATTATTTTTAACCTAGGTTGTTTTGGTACACCTGGTAATGGCATTTTTGAACTTTCATATGTTGATGAACTCCTACATATTTCAGCCTTAAGAGGTCTAAAATTACGAGTGATACCCCAATAATAAACATCATATTTTCTAATTTCAATAAATGGGTTAGTTCCTACCCAACTATAATCTTCATCTGCAAATTCATCTGTAAACCAAACTCCTGGTGTATCAGTAGCATCATAAAGCAAATCAAACCATTGTTTCCAAACACTTTTTAAATAATTTATAATATTTATAACAGGTTTATTATCTTTTGCTAAATTTGCAACTAGTACTTTATATTGTCTACTTCCCGCTGTCACATCAATTTTATTATTAAGATATCTACAAGGTAATCTAGATTTATCATCATTCACAATATGAGTATTAGTTTTTGAGTAATATAATCCATCTATATAATCATTAAGTGTTTTAATTAGATATGCTTCTGTAGCATCAATTGAACAATTACCATTAATACCTATTTTACCAGTTTCTCCAGAAGGACCCCGTAAACCCGTAGGACCTTTTTTATTACGAATTACTGACCAAAAATAACCCAGAATAAATACATTTAAAAAAGTTGTGCACATAACTGTATATATTACCCATGTTAATACTAATTGTACACCTGATTCAATACCTTCTGTAACATAAAGACCTAAATATACATATATACAAAAAATTATAAGTGTAAAAAATATCCATAGAGCTTTCATTTGGAAGACTAATTATTACTAAATATTACTTATTACTTATTACTTATCTATATATAAGATATAAAATAAAAAAAATAAAACATTAAATAATTATAACCAATAATAACCAATTATATTCAATTATAAGAAATTATAAGCAATTATAACCAATAATAACCAATTATATTCAATTATTGCATCGTAAATAATTGATATTCGATATTAGTTTGATAATCAGGTGCCACTAGAGTAAATAATCCATCTTTATAATTTATAATATTTTTACTATCATTATGTTGTAATTTACATTCATTTTTTGCATTTCCTGTAAAAATAATACTAAATATTTGACTTGTACTTTCTTCGTCACAAGTTGCAACTGTAATACTATTACCATTAAAATTTAAACACTTTTTTATGTTATCATTACCTACATTAATTAAATATGCATTACTTATTGCATTTGGTACAAGTTGTGCATTTATTTGAAAATTTGTCATTTGATGTTTTAAAACAGGATTATTTTTTAAATTTAAATAAGATAATACACTGTATTTTGCATCTTTTTTTGGAAATTTAATATAACCTTTACCTACTTTATTAGAATCACCATCCATTGGAGGTATTCCTTTATCCATCCCAATTATATAATTAGAATCATATTTGTTAGAATCTAAATAATAAAAACCACCATTGACGTCAGATTCTGGTATATTTGTAGAATCATATCCTACTATTGTTCTAAACATATTATAGCAATTTGAATTATTTGTATTTACACCTGAACTTACAAATGAACCATCATTTGGTTCAAAACCTAATATTAAGCCATTTGTCGGTGCAGAAGAACCATATGAAGACCATAGAATATTACTATTTGGTTTTATTCTAATTGTCAAATCCAACGAAACACATCTTATTGGAGCATTATTACCGGTTGGAGGTGTTGCAGAAGTAAAAGTAACAATATCTCCAAGTGAAATATAATTAAGAGGTGCAATTGGTCTCCATAACCAAAATTTATTATTTGTCCAAATTAAATCATAATCAATTGGTCCGACAACATCTCCAGATACAATAATTGTTTCACGATTTGGACCAGACATTGTATGTTGTAAATTTATATATCCTATAGTTCTTTTCATAGTTATCTCATCGTTATATCTTGATGGTCCTACAGCAAGATCTCCTACTGGATAATATACTGCACCTTTATATGTAAATTGTCTAGCCCTCCAGAAACTAACATTATTTACTGCACCTGACCCTGAATCGTCACCTAATTTATCATATAAATTAGTAGGAGAAGCTCGCACAACGCTACCTCCACTAATATCTGGCGTATTACCATTAGTACTATTATAGCATTTATCAACAATTTGGGGTCTATATTGTTTACCCATACCCCAATAGAATACATCATATTGTTTAATTTCTTGAAATGGATTATCTGAAAGCCATTCAAATTCACTTTCTGCTGCAATATTTTCAAAATATTGTCTACCTCCAGCATTATATAGTAAATCAAACCATAATTTCCAAATATCTTTCAAATAATTTATTAAGTTTTGTGGTCCATTATAAGGTGCAAGTTGTTTAAATTCATCTGATGCACACATTTGCTTTATTTTACTTTTAATATAAACATTATTAAATCTTAATGTACTATCAGTTGTTTTGTTTTTTAATGAATCTGTTATCAACTCAATTAATTGATTTTCACATATACTATCACGGCATGTAGGATCACATAATCCAGTATTACCATTATCTCCCTGATCACCTTGAGGTCCTTGAGCTCCAACAGGTCCAGTTTTATCTTTCATAGTTAAATAATAATTTCCTACTAATATAATATTAATAAATGTGGCAATAGTAACAATATATAACATCCAAAATAATATATATATAACAAAATCTTCTATACCACTACTCAATTCAAGACCAACACCTATTGCAATAATTATACCAATTATACCAATTAAAAATATATATATTGGTTCCATTTTTATGTTTTATTTATGTTTTATATATATATATTATGTTTTATATATATATATTATATTTTATTACTATTATTCAAAGATATTTTTAATGAATTATATATTTACAACAATCAAAAAATAAAAAAATTATAAATATTCTAAAAATATTCTAAAAATCTGTGGGATCCATACAAGAATTTGAATCTTGCATACATACATCTAATTTAGATATAAAATCTTTTTCCGACATAGTGGTACTATATGCTATTTGTTCTAACATATTTATTTGTGTATTTATAGGTCTAGCCTGATCTAAAATGTCTTGATCATTATTACAATTATTAAGTGTTGGTGTATCTAAACATTTTGTATCAATATTATACATTTTATTTGCAATATTAACAATTTTTAATCGTGCATCTTCAATTCCACACTTTTCAGAAAAACTACATTTGCCAGAACTTCCTTGAACACCAGTAGGTCCTTTTGGTCCTATTTGACCTTGAACACCTGCAGTATTTCTAAGTTGAATATAATATATAATTGAAAGATAAATATTGAGTGATGCTAGAAACAATAATGCAAGAATCATATAATAACATACTCTATATTTAATATCTTGAATCATAAAAGACACACTAAAAAAGAGTACAAATATTATTAATATTATTAATAAAGTAGTTAAATCCATTTTTATTATTGTAATATTTTTTTATAATAATATTTTTTATATTGATATATTGATATATTAATATATTGATATATTGATATATTCTAATATTTTATTTATAAAATACATTATATAAATAAATCATAATAATATAATAAATTATAATAATATAATAATGTAAAAAATTAATAATGTAAAAAATTAATAATGTAAAAAATTAATAATGTAAAAAATTAATCAAAATTATTGTATCCATTAAATCCATTAAATCCATTAAATCCATTATGACCATTGTTCATACCCATTGTTGCCATATTACCCATAGCACCTAAAGCACCTATAGCACCCGCAGCACCCAATTGACCCATAGGACCCAATTGATTGATAGGGTTAATAGCATTAATAGGATTCATATGATTATCTCTACCACCCATATTATCTATATGTTTATTAATTGCAGGAATACTTGGTAATAATTTTTTTATAAAAAGTTTAAAGTCTTTGCTTTGTGTATACACATAACATGGACCCTTAAATCTCATAACAAGTGCTTCTCCATCAGTAAATATTGATTTAAAATTACCGATATTTTTAATACTATAACTAACAGTACTATCAGCTGCCAAAAATAAATTATTATTTACAAATAATAATTCATCTTCTGCTAAAATATGTTTTTCAATATTTCCATACGAAAATATCCATGCTCCAGCTTCTCCTTCATTAGAACTTAATTCAGATAATATTAATCCTTCTCCAGAAAGAACACCTCCAAATATATCTTTCATACCTAATTTTGTTATACTAGATATATTTAGATTGTCTGTTCCTGCTAAAAATGCCCCCTTAGAAATTCTAATTTTTTCACCATATTTAATAGTAATATAAGCTATATCTCCTGATATAGGCATTCCTAATTTAACACGTTGCAGTTTATTAGAACTAGTTCCTGTAAAATAATTAAGAAACGCTGTTTCTCCAGAAAACATACGACCAATTGCACTAGTAAGTTTACCTAGTTTTGTATCAAATTTAACATCACCATCCATTAATAATAGTGAATGTTTATCAGCTATAATAGTTTGATCCATATCTAGATATATGTTTAAACATTCATCTCCTGAAGAACCAGATTTTTGCCATTTAATACCATCGGGAGTCATTCCTTTATTAATATTTTGAAAATTTGGATCTACTAAATCAATACTAGATTTACTAGTTTTACTAGTTTTACTAGCTTTACTAGCTTTACTAGGTTTACTAGTTTTACTAGCTTTACTAGCTTTACTAGCTTTACTATTTTTACTAGCTTTACTAGTCTTTATTTTTTTAGTAGTAGACATTTTTAGTAATTTTTTTGTTTTATAATTTTATTATTTAGTAATATTTATTATTTAGTAATATTTATTATTTTTTATTATTATTTTTTTTCTATTATTATTTTTTTTCTATTATTATTTTTTTTTTATTATTATTTTTTTTTTATTTTTATTTTTATAATTTTTTATATCAAGGGAGCTCGAGAAGTATGTTCCTTCACCAATTCCTTACTTAGGAGGTTCGAAAACAGAATTTAGAAAATCCCGTACGCAAAGTTTATTCCTTTCTAAGGAGGGAGCTCGAGAAGTATGTTCCTTCACCAATTCCTTACTTAGGAGGTTCGAAAGGAACCTAGGTTCCTTTCACATAAATAATTGATTCTGAAGCCCACAATAATCATCTTTGCATACAGCTACCTTACAATTTCGACAAGTATCATTACTATTATCTAGACTAATATATTCATTACTTTGACTATTTAAATCCTTATCTAAAAGCCCTACAGGAGCATTTTTAAATAATGGTTTCTGGTACCTATCATCTGGATTTAACTGCATTGCATTTAATGATACTGAATTACAAAAATCTTCTCTAATTATTAAATTTGAATTATCTTCATTAACACCTTTACTTAGAATATTAAAATTATTATTTGCATTACTAAATAATTGAGCACTCTGAAAGCAAGAATCTTTACCAGAACCAAAATTAAGACAATCGCGAGTATCAATCTGATCTTTAGTTAATTGTGGATAATGTGCAATTGCAAAACTCTGTAACTTCAAATCATTTGTACTTAATTTAGTTCCATCTTCATCTAGATATTTATCTGCGTGGGTTTTGTAATCATTGAATGAAAGTGGTTTATAAGGATTTGCAGTTGCATAAGTTATGTAATTAAGACTAGAAAGAAGATCTTGGGGAGACAAGCCATCTAATGGTAATTTATCTTTCTCAACTCCAGCTTCATCTTTTTTCATAAAAATAGCATATTTAGTATCTTCTAAATCTTTTTGTCTAGCAAATTTGGTATTTACTTCTGGTCTTTGAGGATAATAATCTGGAGTACTACTAATTGTATTATGAGGATTAATATTATGAGGTTGTGTTTCATTTGATAAAGTTGTATAAGGATGGGTAGAATTTACTCTTTTTTTAGTTAACATATGATCATTATAAAGTTCCATTGGAATAAATAAACAAATAACAATAATAGCAATTTTGATATAAGATGTCATATTTAATAATAATCCAATTGCAATACCAATTACACTTGCGATTATAAGGTAAAAGAAAGATAATAATAAATCCATTTTTAATTTATATTATGTAATATGATATGATAATATTATATTATAACAAGATTAAAAAAATAATAATTGAAATGAAATGAAATAAAATTAAATGAATAAAATTAAATGAATAAAATGAAATGAAATATTTATAAATGAAATATTTATAAATGAATTGATGATATCCAATTAATCATTATTATCATCTATATTTATTTTTTTTAATTTTGATAATGCACCTTGAATATCATTCAAAGATGGGACTTTTAATTGTTTATTATTACTCATGTTATTAATGTTATTTAAAATTTTATCTTTTATAATTTCTGTTGCATCTACTTTTTTCAATTTAATTCCACCAATTATATTATTTAATAATCCTTTGCCTAGACCACCCATCGCTCCCATAGGACCCATCGGACCCATCGGACCCATCGGACCCATTTTGCCAGTACTACTACTGCTTCCAGATTCATTATTGTAATCGGTATTACTATCACCACTAATATCATTACCAATATTTATTTTTGGTTTGACATAAGGACCCAAATTTGGATTACTAATATAATGCATTACCGTTACATATGGAGTTGTATCTGGATAATCAATATAACGTGTATCTAGATTCAATAATGACATTTTTTGTTTAACTGCATCTTTAGGTATTCCCAATTTTAGCATTTTGAAAAACATTGTATATTCTGGTATTTGTCCTATCTGGATTGATGCATTTTTATCATCTTTAAATTGTTTTATAATATCTTGTGATTTAATTGTTTTATTACTAGTTTCTAAACCCATAAATTCAATTGGGTCTAACATATGGGAATTCATTACTCTAGAAGCATACATAAAAAGATTAATACCCCATTTTTGTTTTTTAACCCATATATTCTTCACCCATATAATTGATAATGCATAAGTTGGAACAGGTATTTCCCAATTAAAAAGGATTTTGCTCTTCTTATTATTGCAATCATCATTCAATATACATTTGCTTATATTAGTATTTATCGGTACAATTATACGATTTGCACGACTATTATTGGCATTATTATTATAATTATTCACTTTTAAAATACTACATAAATTAGACTTTTCTATACCTAGAGTTGTACGCTTTTTTATAAGTTTATATATATATTCTTCTAGATTAGAAATCCATTTTTTAAATTCTGAAACATCACTATCATTATCTTCATTATTAAATGATAACTCTAAAAATGGTTTTTCATTGAAATAAATCATACTATTTGGTATATACATCAAAGGGGTTTGAATTATTAATTTTGTTTTATCATCTATAGCATCTTGCTTTTTTGATTCAGTTTCTTTTGGTATTGGTGATTGTGTTGGATTTTTAGTCTCTTGAGGACTTGTATAATAAATATTAGTTAGATGATAATTGCTATCATTACCTAAAGAATATTTAAATGTTTTACCTAGTTTTATATTCTTATTATCTATTTCTTTTATTGACCTTACTTCATAAGCCATTTTTAAGTAAGCTACTTTAGATAAATATAGATATAAATATAAATATTACTATTAAATATTTGTTTATATGAAAAATAATAATAAAAATATAAAAATAAAAAAAATAATTATTAGTAACTCCTAATAAAAAGTAATAGTATTTGGTGTGTTTTTATTATTTGATGAATTTATAATAGCTAAATCTTTTTTTATTTTATTTATACGTTTTTCAATACCATTTAATCTATCTTGATTATCTAAATTGTCAAAACGAGGTATATTCATCTTATCATATGAATCTTGTAAAACATTAGATAAATAATTAGTAGTAGTAGGTGCTTGTGTAATTATTGGTGTAGTAGTTCCAAAATTTTCATTTTTTTTAATTAACATATAAGCACCTATCATCATTATTACAATTATTATAATTGATATTAAATGTTTTTTATCTTTCAAAATATCTATATTTGCCATTCTTTATAAAGTTGGTATTTTATATTATATATTATATATTATATATTATCTATACAATATTATATCTAGTATATCCTATTATATCCTATTATATTATGATACGAAAAATAAAATAAAATTATTAGTTTTAATATTAGTTTTAATATTGTCTGTTTTTTACATTGTTATAATTTTATGATGCATGATAAGTACAACTAACCATTACAGTTTTATAACTTTTACCATCAATATCAATTATATTATTTTGTATATTTGACCAATCAATATTTTGAGTACATTTTGCTACTGTATAAGAATGCATTAAATCGTCACTTTGTAAAGCACCATATCCTGGTAATGGACAAGTTGTTATATAGTCACCATTATATATTTCACCTGAATAATTACTTACTAATATACAACCTTCACCCAATCCAGCAACATAATTTAATTTTACCATATTATTATTATAAGCCAAATTTTTTACATATTGTCCTAATGAATTAATTGTATATTCTGGTTCTGATGATTCCTTTGTTTTTTCTGAATATGCATAAACTCCAAATGCGCATTTTTCGTTTAGTTTAGTTGATGGTGTTAAAGTTAAATATGTATTAATAATTGATGATATTTGAGCTATACCTGTACTACACATAATCATTCCCGGTATAACATAATCTTCAATAGAAACATTGCTACTTTGGATTACTGATTCATTTCCACCTGTAATATTATTTACAATTACATTACTTTTATCAAAAATAAATAAATGACATCCTGTAAATGGGGAAAATGAATTTGCTATTGCTCCACCATTTACAACTAATTTAGTATCAGTTGATGAAATATCTGAATACAAATTAAATGATTCTGGATTAATTGTATTAATACCTACCTTTCCAGATGTAAAATCACCTCCAATTAATGGTACTGAAGGTACACCTGTAAAATTATTCTTATATATAGCTAATTTATTACTATATGTTGTTGCACCTTGCGTTGCAGTACTAGCTAATTGACTTTCATTACCAATAAATATATTTCCACTGCCGTGATTTACTTGAGCACATCTACTACCAATAGCAACATTATAAATTGCATTATTTAAGGATCCAACAAATTGTCCTGCGAATGAACCAATCATTGCATTATTACCTTCAGCATCTTCATAATGATATAATTTTGTATACCCAGATGTAGTTAATGATTCTAAAGGGGTTCCAATAATTGTAAAATCAATTTGTTTTGTTAATGATGCACTAGTATTAATTTCAGTTGTTAAAGATTGGTTTGTAGTAATAGATATATTTGATGGTATTATTGAATTAGAAATAGTTACATTAGTATTATTATTTGATGTTCCAGTAATAGATAATGATTGACCTGTTCTTAATAAACTTAGATCTGTTAAATTATCGGTAACAGTAATCTGCGAAGAATTAAAATTTATATTTGAAACACCAGTAATTACAGAACTTTCATTAATTAACATACTTTTCTCTATTACACAATATTGAGGTGTCTCAGTAATTACATTTGTAGAATCAATATATATACTATATGGTGAATTTGAGCTGAAATTAGTTGTATAATTAGTATTATTATTAACAGTTTTTGATACTATTAAAACTTGACCGCCACTAAAAACCGATAAATCTGTAAGCGACACATTGGATGTATTAATATTATTTGCATTTATATTAGCAGAAACATTTATTTCATTAACTAAATTATATGATGAAGATATTACAATTGCATTAGATGTAGGTACAATAGAATCATTAATACGATATAAATAATTATTATTTGTAGTTCCAGATACTAAAATATATTCACTTAATAGAAATGAACTTAAATTAGTTGTAATCGATGTAATAGTATTGTTTGATGAATAAAATGAAATATCGCTAGACCCAGTTGTTGAATAATTATGAAATGATATATGAGTATTATTATAAATTAAATTAGATGAAGGTGTTAACATAGTATTATTCATGCATAATGAACTAAAATCTTTGAAATTTAATACTGAATTGCATAACAAAGATGAAGATGATGTTTTAAGTATATCACTTGTATTAAAAGCTAATTGTGAAGCAAAATAAATATTATTAGTATTATTTACATAATAATTTTTTTTAATTAATAATAATGAAAAATCATCATCTAAAAATGGTAGATTAAATTGATTAATATTATATGGTGTATTATTTAGTATTTTTTGTAAATTGAAATATATTGTGTCTGAAAATATTTCACTCACAATTGATGAAAATGATGGATTTAAATGAAGAGTTTTAAAATCGCTACTTATTGTATCAATTAAAAAACTTGTATTATTAAAGCTTGTACCAGAATAAATACTAATTATTTGTTTAGGTTTAAATATTCTAAAATCATTGTATGGAGTATTATTATTATAATAATAACTATTTAAAATATCAACTGTATCAAATGAATGTTGTATATTAATTGTATTTATACCTGAATTGAATGTAAATAAACCTCGCATATATAAACTAACGTATGGAGTTAAATTTTTATAATTATTTGAATAAAATATAGGTCTATTATTAGGACGTTGAATATTACTAATTTTTGTAGATGGATTAGGATTACCAAATTGTATTAAATACTTAGATGAATATACAACTGTATTATCTGGACATGTTTCTTTAAATGATAAAGCATCATCAGATATATTAAGATTATAAGATGATATTTCAAAAGTTAATTGATTTTGTTTTAAGTTAATTGTTTCATTACATTTATAAAATGATAAAAACTTAGTATTATCTCCAAATCCAGTTATTAAATTTGTAAATAAAACATTATTAATGTTAGTATTATCAACAATAAATTGATTAGATAACATATTACATTGTATACTACTTGATGTATAAGGATAAAATGGATCAGGAGATGTATAAACTATATTATTTCTTTCATATTTAGTATTAATTATAATTGTATAAATACCAGTTAATGATACTATACTATTTATATAATATAAACCATCAAAACCATATAATAATGTATTAGATAAACTAATATAAGTAGAATTAACTAATGAATTTAATTTAATTTGTAATGAAATATCACTTGTTGCATCAATTGTTATTGTATATGTATTAAGAAATGATATAGTAATATTATTAAATTCAATATGTTGAAAATAACCAAATACAGAATATTGTCCATTATTTAATCCAAATGTTTTAACTATTGGCATTAACATATCATTATAACTATCATTAACAATAATTGTAGAATCACTTAAATATACTGAACTATTTGATAAACAAGATGGATTATTATATAATGTAAAAATCTTTTCATCATTATATTTTGACCCAAAAATTGTATATTCTTTATTAAATTGCAAATATGTCAAATCTACTAAACCTAAGAAACTAGAAATACATTTTGTTTTTATAGTAATATTTGATGTTTCTGACATAGAAAAATTACCATCAATTGTTAATACCTTAAATGGATTTTCGTTATTAGTAACTAAATAAAATCCATTATTATATAAAGATCCTTCAATTTTAATTATTACTGGTGCGACAATATCAACGAATTCATAATCTATATTTGTGGTAATTGTTGAATTGGTTGGATTTATATTTATATTTATATTATTAAATGAAGAATTTGATGTTTGAAATATTAAATCATTACTTGAAATAAAATCATCAGATTTTACTTTTATCCCACTATCACAAAGAGTAATATTTATTATATTATTAGTTTGAGTATTAAAATTATTTAAATTATTATTTAAAGCCATAGTGTTATTATAATATTTTTCTAAAACATATGAACCAAATATAAAATTATTGTAATCTAAATTTCCTCCAAATTGACTATTTTGTGTATATTTTAATTTTATTATATTTCCTTTGTATTCATTATTTGATAAATATATATCTTGATATTCATTTGTATTTTTAAAATTACAATATGTAAATGTAATAAAACTATTTGGTGTTATTGTAAATATTTCATCTATTAATGGAAAATTTTTATCAATATTAACTATATAATAAGAAACTAAAGGATCAATTACAGTAGTACTAGATATAATATAATAATATCCGTTATTATATTGAGAACCTGATATTTTAACAAATAAGTTATTTTGTGAAGTATAATTATTTGAATATGAAATATTTGTAATTGTATTATTAACAGAATCAAAAATTACCGTATCAAATGCAGGATTATAAATATTAATATATACATTATTAACTAATTTAACATTTGTTGAATTTCCTTGTATATATATATTATTAATATAGTCAATACCATTAATTATAATATCTTTAACAATTACACCATTACTTTGAAAATTAACGTCTCGAATAATTGGTGGTGCGGCATTAGGATAATTTAGTTGTTTTTGATATGGAAAATCTGGTATTGCTTTATAAATACCTTTATATGAACTAAATTGGATATTAAAATTATCATTTCCAAATATATTAGTGCTAAAAAAATTAGTAGTAATATTATTTATAGAACTGATATTATTAAATGATATCGTAACACCAGATGATGTTTCTTTATTTAAATAATTACCTGTAGTATTTATTTCTATATTTGAACCACTAGTATATATTATACCATTTCCATTTAATGTTCTTATATTATATATATCATCATTAAATTGTGAATTACTTATAGTAAAATGTGATGCATATTTTATTATATTATAAGCATTTGATGCTTCTGTTGAATTATTATATAATATATTACAATTAATATTAAAATTCATTAAACCTGTATATGTATAATTTGTATAAGCAAATTGAGATGATCCTATAGTAAAAAAAGATGGATATATATTATCAGGCAAACCATTTTCTGTTATATTTGGTGTTCCTTGAACTATAATGCTATTAGGTGTAACATTATTAACATTATAACGTGAATCATTACTACTTGAACCATTAATTTCAAATTGTGTACCATATGGATATACTGTAAAATTTTGTGAATTTGATGTAATAGAATTATTTGATTGATAAAATGTAAAATCATTTACTACATTAGTATCTTTATATTCATCTAAAGAATATCCAGCCTTAATACCCAAACAAATATTATTATCTGTATTTAAAGAGTAGCCTGATTCGGTTCCAAAAACGATATTATATTTACCAGTTTTATTTTTGTACATAGCATTATCTCCTATTGCAGAATTTTTACTTCCAGTTGTTAATTCATATCCACTATGGTCTCCAATACACATATTACTAGATGATTTACTATAATCATTAGTTCCAATTTCATTTTGTTTAATATTTATAACATATAAAACAGAATTAATTGGTATTGTTTGGGCTGGACTATTATTTAAAATTAATTCTGTTTTTCCATTATTACCATTATTATTATTATCTATTATAATAGCTGATATTTGCGATTGAAATATATAATCATTAATATTAGATTCTATTAAAATTGTATCTCCGAAATTAAAATAATAGGAACCGGTACCAAATGGTATATCAATTGTAACATAATTTGTAGATACTGTCATTTGAGTTAAAGTATTTGCATAATAGTTATTTGGATTTCCTAAATTAACAGCAGTATTATTTCCCATAATAATATTTACTTCACCACCAGTTCCCAATCCTACTGTTTCGGAACCAATCATAATAGAACTAATTGCAAGATTGCTAGTTTTACCTGCATTTGAACCCATAACAATATTATTTGCAAAATTGCCTTTATTTGTTACATTTTTTGCAGTTTGATTACCCAAAATAATATTATTATCTGCAATGCGACCTGTTGATGATGCTTCATTACCAAATATAATATTACCATTACTGGTTATGACTTCATATCCAGCTTGATATCCTACAAATATATTTCCTGCACCAGTTGTATTATGAACACCTGCATTGGAACCTATAAAAATATTAGCATCTGCTGCATTATTTTTACCAGCATTATTTCCTATAATAATGACATTATTAGCATTTCCATCATTCATCGCATTTGCACCTATGACTACATTATTTATACTAGTTACTGCATTTGCCCCTGATCCAGACCCAATATAAATATTATTAGTACCTGTTGTTAAATCTTGACCTGCTTGACTACCAATTAAAACATTATCCCCTATTCCTCCACTGCCTATAAGTGAAGTACCTGCATCACTACCAATTACAACATTATCAGGACTAGTTACATTAGCTTGTCCTGCATTTAGACCTATAAATATATTACGATTACCAGTAGTGTTAATTTTTCCTGCATTTGTACCTATGAATATCTGATTATCTTGTTGAATATTTTGTCCTGCTTCTGAACCTATAATAATATTTTGATTATAATTAGTGCTAGTAGTTAAACCTGCAACTTGTCGACCAATTAAAATATTTTCTGTTCCAGTTTGATTATTTTTACCAGCATCGGATCCAATCGAAATATTATAATTGGCTAGAGATGAATTGGCATTTTTACCTGCATTAGACCCAATATAAATATTTTCAACACCTGTATTATTCATCATCCCGGCTTGGTCACCTAAGAAAATATTTTTAGATCCGGTAGTATTTGCAATTCCTGCATCTGATCCTACAAATACGTTTTTTTCCCCTATTCCTGTAGATAAATATCCAATACCTTTTCCAGAAGCAGAAGCATTTCCTATAAAAATATTATAACTAGTAGATGATGATGATCCTGCATTTTCTCCAAGAAATACATTTTTACTACCACTTATGCTACTTGCACCGGTATTTGAACCTAGAAAAATATTACTATAACCATTATCATTACTTAATCCAGCTTGATTTCCTATAAAAATATTATATGCGCCTATTTGTTCTGCATTTGGGTTCTGTCCTGCGCCTGCTTGATATCCTAAGAAAATATTATTGGCTCCGTATGAATTATTTTTTCCAGATTCATATCCCATGAAAAGATTATTATTAGCTAAAGAACTATAACCCGATCTATATCCAACATGAATATTATTATTATTACCAGTAGATGCATATCCTGATTGATAACCCATATTTATATTATTATCACCAGAAATATTATTATATCCAGTTTGAAATCCATTATATATGTTATATGCACCATTATTAAGATTATATCCTGCTTCTGGACCAAGAACTACATTATATGAACCTGAATTTAAATTATATGCACTTTGATATCCTAAAATAAGATTATTTTGTCCTGTAGTTAAGTTAGCCCCTGCATTACTTCCTATTAATGTATTTCTTAATCCTTGTGATAGAGCACTACCAGCTTTGAAACCTACTAATGTATTGTCACTACCAATGGTTAATTGTTTACCGGCACTTCCACCTGCATCACCCGAACCAACAATTACATTTCGGGTTCCAGATGACAGATTAAATCCAGTATATGGTCCTATTGCAATATTGTATGCACCGGTAGTATTTACTTTAGGAAGACCTCCCGAATTATATCCCATAAACATATTGAAATCTCCCGAAATATTTGAACCAGCTTGATAACCTAGCGCGAATGCTTCTTCACCCACATACCCAGACCCCGCATTATAACCTACTATTAGACCATTCCCGGCAGTATAACCGGCACTAGAAGCGGTACTACTACCTGCATTGGTACCTATAATTACACTTTGACCATTAGTATTGATTGAATCAGCCGCATTTTCTCCTATTATTACATTATTTGATGAAGTTGTAACTGATGTGGCTACCGATGACCCAATCAGAACATTATAATTTGCAGAGGTGGCATTATTTCCGGCACTTACCCCAATATGAACGTTATCACTTCCAGAAGAAAGGGACCATCCGGCACTATCATTGGAAACTCCATTGGAACTGGTGGTGGAACCCATGAGGACGTTTCTAGAACCAGTTGTAATAGAATAACCGGCTTCACTACCAATTGCGGTATTAAAAGCTCCGGATGAGGATGGATTACTATATCCAGAATTATTTCCAATAAATGTATTTCCATCACCACTGGTACTATTATAACCACTTTGCAATCCTAAATATGTATTTTTAATATTTGTAGTATTATTATAACCTGCATAGTTACCTATGGCTACTATTCCATTAGATTGATTTGTATATCCTGATTGCCGTCCTATCATAGTATTATTATTGGCTGATACACTTGAATTTCCAGATTGATATCCAATATATGTATTATCATTACCGGATTGATTAGTATTACCAGAATATGCTCCAATAAATGTATTAGTATTGGAAGTAGTTGAATTTATACCTGCAGATTTCCCAATATAGACATTTAAGTTACCTGTAGTTAATGATTGGGCACATTCTCCTCCAATAAGAATATTTTGATTCCCGGTAGTTATAGAATTACCTGTATTGTATCCAGTAATTATGTTTTCTGTCCCGGTAGTAATATTAATTCCTGCATTGGAACCCATAATTGTATTGAAGTTACCAGTGGTAATTGATTTACCTGCATTGGAACCCATCAACGTGTTGTTATTTGCAGTTGTAATTGATTTACCTGCATTTGTACCTATTATTGTACTGTATGAAGCCGATGTTACGTTGGATCCTGTATTTACACCAACTAGTACATTTTGGATTCCGGTAGAATCTACTTTACCTGCAGAATCGCCGACTGTTAGTGTTTGATATGTTGTTTGTTCGTTTTGACCTCTACTATTTAGACTTTGTATATTTGCTTTATCTGTTGAATCATTAAATGTATAACAACCAGCACAAAAGACGCGACTAGAAGTAGTATTAGTTTGAGTATCACCTAATAATTGGACTCCATTACAAATAATGGTATAATAATCATCGGCATATACACTATAATCAACTCCATCTGAAACTCTAATCTGTCCGGAATAAATCTGGACTAATTTTTGTAACATATTAGCATTTTGAGTATATAATCCTATATTATTAGTACTTGCCGAATTTGCTAATAATGTGGAATTGTATATATTGCATTCGCTATCTAGAATATTAATTGCATAATTATTTGCAGATAAAGGGCTAGTTGTCTTACTAGTAACATTGTAGAATGATACTCCAGAACATAGTTGATTATATATTCCTGTATTCATTATAGATGTAATATTAGAATAAACATTAATAGAAACATTTCTAAAAACAATATTATTTATTGCTGATACTAGATAAACTCCTGTATTATAATATGAATTGCATACACTATTAATTATTATATTTTCTAATGTAAGGTTTGTAATTGGAGCAGGATTATATAGTACTGTTGATGTTGAATTAATTATATTATTGGTACTAGAATTAGTAATTGTAAAACCAAAAAGATCTATATTAGAACACAATACAAGACAAGATGTATTAGATGCTGCTGTTCCTGCAGTATTAGATGATTGATAAAATAAGAGAGTAGTATTATTTTCTCCATTGCCCTCAATATTTACAAATGGTTTGCAAGTAATATATGAGTCTTCTTGATATATTCCAGATTCTATTTTAATGAGATATCTAGTGTTTGAGCTATTATCTGTAATTGAATTAATTGCTGTACCTAGACTAATATAATTACAATTTACTTTACCAACTGTAAGAGTTTTATAATTAGTAGTAAATGTATAAGATGGTGTAATCTGGGTGTTACCATTTGCAATTAAATTATTTAGATTAAATAAATAATTGCTATCGGAATCATAGTTTTGTATTGCTAAATTTGATGAATTAATCCTACTATTTTGAATATCTACTACATATAATGCTTTTATAGTAATTGTATTGCTTATAGTTCGAGTTTCCGTAATTACTTGGAACCCTGGGTCTAGAAGTATTTGTGTAGCAGACACTATATTATTTATTCTATATGTTCCATCATTAGAACTAGAACCTGAAATTGAAATATATTGACCGTGTTGAAATCCTAGAGTAACAAAATTTACTGAACTTGCATTTGCACTATTAATAGTATTTGATCCGGCAGTACCTGGTGTATTTATAAAACTAACTACATTACTAGATATAGTTTGTATTAAAGAAGATATACTACTAAATTGAATACCATAGTTATTTGTAAGAGTGGGTATATTTGATACTTCTATTTCACTATTTTTTAATATTAATGGTGAATCATTTAACGATATACCTATATTATTTGCAAAAGAAGCTATAGTATTTTTATAATTATTGGATAAAGTTAAATTTTCAATATATGTTTTATCCATAATGCTTTCCGTTGCATCCCATGTATCTAATGATATTCCTATTGACGATGTTGCATTTGGTGTTAAAATATCAATATTATTGTTAATTAATCTAGGTGTTGAATTGATTATTTTAATACCGGTAAAATTACCAGTAAGAGTAGATGAATTTGTTAAGAATTGGCAATTTGTAATGGAATTGTTAAATCCACCAGACATAAAAACACTATAAGTATTTGTATTTGTTGTAATATTAGTATTGCAAGTAAAAATGCAATTATTAATATCAACATTACTTTTATTTAATAAATATACAGCATTTGATACAGCAGAACTCGTCTTATCTGCTAATTTAACTACAAGATTACTAATTTCGCTGTTATTACCTAGTACTATCATTGCACCTGTATTTTCATCATTACTACCTGCATTTTGTGTAATTACTGAATTATAATTATCTAAACCTTGAAGACTAACATAATCAGGTAATACTATTTGATTTAATGGTTCACTATATTGTCCTGGAGCAAGTTGAATTACAAATGGTTGGTTTGCAGATGGAGAACCAATATTACTAGTAAGTGAACCATCGTTATATAATGGAGGGTTTCCTATTGCATTCTGAATTGCTCCATTAATAGTTTGATAGTCGGCAGCATTTAAAATGGGAGATACAGTTATTACAAATTGTTTAATACGTCCAGAACCAGAAGCAACTGAAGATAATACACCATAAGGAGTAATTGTAAGATTATTACCAACACTAATAACACCTACATTACTGGTAGTTGCAATATCTTGTGTAAATGGACGCCATATATTGCCAAATATATCTGCCCCGTCAGATCCATGATAACCTTCAAATTTATGAATTGTATTATTAAATCTAACTTCTCCGGCTTGTCCAGTAGAATATAGTGTTCCACCTTGTAGAACAATGTCTTGACCAAAAATAACTTGTTTTGATAAGTCAACAACAGACATTGTTTATTATTGATTCTTTATATTTTATATTTATTATACTTATTTTATTTACTTAAACTAAATAACAATATGTATTATTATTTTATATTGTTATTTTTATATTATTTTATCTTTACTTTATCTTTTTAAAATAAAATGTAAAATAATATTCTAGAAGTATAAAATATATAAAGTTTGTAAATATATAAAAGTTATAAAATATAAATAAGTCTAGAAAGATAAAATATATAAAGTTTGTAAATATATAAAAGTTATAAAATATAAAT
>Ga0214919_10002321_pt1 | contig 30036 bp, 21 predicted proteins | sample LL1503_MetaG_FD_177994 | JGI IMG/M metagenome (GOLD analysis project Ga0214919, IMG submission 177994) | Freshwater microbial communities from Lake Lanier, Atlanta, Georgia, United States - LL-1503 | ecosystem: Environmental > Aquatic > Freshwater > Lake | place: USA: Georgia | collected... | reverse complement strand
GTTGCGTGGCAAATATCACAGCAAGTCGATTGGCCCTAAAGACGGAACGTAAAATTCGATTGATTAGTACGGATGCGTATATGAGCGCAGATTTTGTGGAGCGCAAAGGAACCGTTATTCGCAAGACCGCTAATCAAGAAAAATTGACCTCCGTTAAGAAAAGCTTGAAAGAGGGCGAGGATTTAAGCAGTGTGAACTGGCTTGATCTTGTGTCAGTTGAACAACTTGATGTGAAGGCGGGAGAGCCATTGAAATTGCAGCTCGAAGATTTTATAGATGCAATCCATACAGGCAGGAAACCGTTCGCAGATGCTGAGGCTGGATTTGCCGCAGTAAGAACAGCTGAGCGCATTGTGGCGGCTGCAAAATCCCTGGATTCCGAAAAGACAAGTTGAACAATGAAAATCGGATCGCACCGAAGCGCTGCTGGTGGTGTTGGCAACGCGATTCGCGAAGCTGTTGAGCTTGGATTTGATTGCGTTCAATTATTCACCGCGAATCAACGCCAATGGAAGCCGCGCCAGCCTTCCAAAGGTGAATGCCTAGATTGGTTTGAAGCGATAAAAATCGCCGGTTGGATCAACCCTGATGACCATCGGGTTGTGAGTCACAATAGTTATTTGGTGAACCTTGCAAGTCCAGATACGCGGGCTAGAAATAAATCGATTGCGTTGCAGCGAAGCGAGTTGGAGCGTTGTGAAATGCTTCAGATTCGACTTTGTGTAATGCATCCCGGCGCGCATCTTGGGACCAAGCGATCACCAAGAGAGATAAACAATCTAGAAGCCCAACCGTCCGCCGAGGAGCTGGCTGGTATCAAGCGGCTTGCGGAAAGCCTAAATCAACTTCACAAAGATTTACCTGGCTATAAGGTGTTGACTTGTCTAGAAAATACGGTTGGTGCGGGAACCACTTTGGGATACAACTTCAACCAACTCGCCGCAACGAAAGAATTGGTGCGTGAATCGGATCGTATTTCTTTTTGTATTGATACATGCCACGCGGTTGCGGCTGGATACTGCATGGACACCAGTGAGGGCGCAAAAAAAACTCTGAAATTAATTGATACATATCTGGGTCTTGAACAAGTTCGTGTAATTCACACGAACGATTCTCTATTTCCCTGCGGAAGCCGTAAAGACAGGCACGCACATATTCTTGATGGCCTGTGTGGTAAATCGTGTTTTCACGCAATCACAAACGTGAAATTATGGAAGAATATCCCAATGATTCTTGAAACTCCCAAAGAAGATTTATATCAAGGTCGCGATTGGGATTTGGAGAATGCCGATCGGTTGCGTGGTGTTAAAAATATCAAATCCACAATTAATTCACGCAGGCTTGATCATGGGGCAAAGAGAACTCTTAAGAAAATTCCAATACTGGCTTTGTTGCTTGCGCTATCGCATCTGTTTATCAATGTTGGTTGCAAAACAAAAACACTAGATCAAATTCGTGGTGATTCTTCCAACGAAACTATCCCCGCGCTGGCAGGTTCGACTTTGCCAAACGTGCAAGAGTCGGGTCAGCTTTCTCAGGCGAACCAATTCATGGAGTCTGGTGATTACGACAACGCCCTAAATATTTTTCAAGAGATTTTGCAGGAAAACCCCAAACTGCCGGAAGCTTGGGTTGGTGTGGGTCAAATTCAATCGCATAAACAAGATTGGACACAAGCTGAAACTGCTTTTTCAAACGCGGCCGCTCTTGATTCTGAAAATTTTGACGCGCAGTTTGGTCGTGGCAAAGCCTTGCAGGTTCTAAACCGCTTGGTGGATGCGATACGCGCCTATCACAGAGCGTTGCTTGTTCGTCCAGATGATTTTGATGCGAATTTAAATATGGCGACGGCTTATTTGCAGTTGGACGAAGCAAGAAGCGCGATTGTTTTCGCTGAAAAGTCAGTTAAGTTAAAGCCAGATTCTGGAGTGGCGCGCATCAACCTAGGTGTGGCGTATGAACTTTCTGGAAAGCCTGAGCTTGCGATTCAACAATATGAATTAGCGGCGGAATTGATGGAGCCAACGCCGCAGCTTTTAACAAACCTGTTGAACGCCTATGCGCAAAGCAAGAGATATAGAGAAGCTGTAAATGCGGCGTTGTTGTTAGTGAAGTTGGCGCCCAATGCAAATAGCTACGAACGGCTTGGGTGGGCATACTTTCGTGTGAAAAATTATGAGAGAAGTCTCTGGGGTTATCGCGAAGCTGTTCGTTTAGATCCCAAACACTGGCCGTCCTGGAATGGGGTGGGTGTAAATCTACTCAACGCTTGGGTTGTTGGCGGAAAAACGGATATGAATCTTCAGTCTTCTGCAAAATCAGCTTTTGAGCGCTCGCTTCAGCAAAATCCAGAGCAACCGAAAGTTGCAAAATTAATCAAAACATACAAGCTTTAATATGGAAAACTCAAATCCAATCAAGGACATGCAGGCGGCGATAGTGGTCGCGGAGCAAGGTGCGTCACTCACATCCAAGCAAGTGGGGGACGCTCTTGCTGCGATCTTCAGTGGACAGATTGAAACATCAATAATCGAACAGTGGTTGCGATTAGTTTCAAGACATATTCCAACGAGTGCGGAAATATTTGGTGGTGTTCAGGCTCTCCTTCAAACAACAACGCTCATTCCAACAGACATTGCTTGCGAAAAAATTATTGATACGGCGGGTACTGGTGGCGCACCCAAAATGCTGAATGTAAGCACGCTTTCGGCGCTTGTTATTGCGGCTTGCCGTGGGGTTGTTGCTAAAAGTGGAAATCGTTCGCGCACGGGATTTGGTTCATCTGAAACACTTGCAGCGCTGGGTATGAATATTCAAGCCCCACCCGCGACACAAGTGAGAATGTTGGCGGAGTGCGGGTTTTGTTTTTGTTTGGCTTCAAAGTATTTTCCGGCGGCGCGGTTTGCGGCCGATGCGCGCAAGGCGATTGGCACGCCGACCTTGTTCAATTCAATTGGCCCACTTGCAAATCCCGCGGGCGCTTTACGCCAAGTGGTTGGAGTTTGGAGCCGCGAACTTTTGGAACCAGTGGCTGAAGTTCTGGCACGACGCGGCGCGGTAAAGGCGTTTGTGATTCATAGCGCCGACGGATTTGATGAGATGAGTGTGAGTGATAAAACTTACGCCATAGAAGTTGTTCGTGGACGCGTGATGGGAAATATTATTTTTGAACCAGAGCAGTTTGGAATTAGCCGCCAAGCTTCTGCTCCGCGAGGAGTGAAAAATCTTGAAGATGCCACGACCCTGTTTAGAAGGCTGGCTTCTGGAATTGATCGTGGCGCGGAACTTGATTTGGTTTTAATCAACGCCGCGCTTGGTTTAATGGTGGCGGATAAGGCAAGTGATCCAAAGTCTGCGGTGGGGCTGGCAACTGATGCTATTCAGTCTGGTCGCGTGAATTCGCTTCTAGAAACAGTGATCAAGCTTTCAAATCAATAAATCTTCAAGAAAAAAAGCACGTGTTTCTAAGAAGCTTGCTGATTGCAGCCATGCTGCGTGAGTGCCTAACGGACTCTTTGGACTTTTTGTTGCGCTTGTTCTAACTGCATCTATTTCCATTGGCTTAATGCTAAATCCTGGAATGGAAGGCGAGCTGTGTGTTGATATTTCCATTGTTGTTTCAGCTTGTTTTGGAATTGTGTCGCTTTTGCTAAGTGGTAAAAAATCGGTTGTTGCAGCGTTTTTATCGCTTGTTTTACTTGGTGTTGCTTGGGGCGGTCATTCTTCAACAAGGGAGTCGGTTGGAAATATCCGCGCCACAATCGGAAATGATGTTGTTTTTGTTCAATTTAAAGCCGCTTTAGTTGAACGATTTAAACAACCAGATACATCCGACATTGATCTGTTGGATAAATTTCAAAACGCGATTGAACCGCCTCGATTCCGAGCGATGGCTGAAATGATTCAATCGATTGGCAACGATGTGGTGGTTCCATGTTCGGGCACGGTCACTATTTTTATAGATGGTGAAGGCGGTGAATTTTCTGTTGGGGATGTTGTGAAAGGTGTTGGCTGGCTTCGTGGATTGGAAGAACCACATAATCCTGGCGAAGTGGATTTTAGAGTGCGCTCATTTCGAACCGATCATGGCGGAAACATTTCGGTGGCTGGAAATCTGGAAATTGTTGAAAAATCAACAGAAGTAAATCATTTTTATTCCATGTTTCGTAGGCGGGTGTGTGATTGGGTGGATAAAAATTTATTAAATTCCATAGCAAACATAGCACCCGCGAAAATTCAAACACTTATTGTGGCAATGACTACAGGAAGGGAACTTACTGGATACAGGGGACTTCGCCAAAATTTTTCAACAAGTGGGCTGAGTCATTTTCTGGCGATAAGTGGATTTAATCTTGCCATTTTGTTTGGCGCCGTTTGGGTTTGCATGGAATTTTTACACTTCCCGTGGCTTATTCGTGGTTGGTTTCTGATGACAACCGCGTTTGTATTTTTATTTGTTGTTGATGTTGAAACTTCTGTCTTACGCGCCGGTATAGCTGGAATATTGGTTGGTGTGTCGGTTGCTTGTGATCGCGGTTGGCGGGCTGATGGCATGCTTGCTGTTGCGGCAATATTTACGCTGTGTTGTGATCCGTGGGCCGCATGGAATCCTGGATTTCAATTGAGTTATGGTGCGGTTCTTGCCCTGCGATACGGTAGCGAACCGATATTAAATTTACTCTCTATTCCTTGGAAATTATTTCCGCGGCTTTCAAATTTCATTCCAAGCTCCATCACAATGTCGTTGTTGACTGCGTTTTCAGCGAGTATCGCAGCGTGGTTGGTTTCCACACCAATCACTGAATCACATTTTGGAAGCGTGTCTGTTTGGGCTGCTGTGGCAAGCACAATTCTTGCGCCACTTGCTGCGGTAATCACGGTGTTGGCATCCATTGCGTGTTTACTTGGAGGGGTTCCTTTGATTAGTGTTGTGTTGGGATATCCACTCGCATTTTTTTCAATTATTTTTCTATGGCTTGTTGATTGTGTCGCAATATTGCCAGCGGTGAATATTCGCGGCGGGTTGGTTCCGTGGTGGTGGTCTGTTATTGAACTTATCTCCCTTGCTGGTTGTTGGATTTCTGGAGTGTTATTGATTCGGCGTATTTGTATATATCTTTTTATGTTTTTGTTTGCTGCAGCAATGTTCTTTCCCGCATCCGTAGTGGCCGCGTCTCCTATAGGTTGGAAACTTAGAATGACCACAATTTCAGTCGGAGATGGCAGTGCTCACGTTATTGAAACTCCAAATACGTGCGTGCTATTTGATGCCGGAACAATATCTCGCCGAGCTGGGGGATCTCAACTAGTTGTGCCGGCGCTGAAGGCGATTGGGTGCACGAAATTTGATGCGGTGATTATTTCTCATCCACACCTTGATCATTTTTCGGCGCTTCCGGAAATTGCGAAGGCTTTCACAATTGATCGCATTTTTGCGAGTGAATTGTTTCTTCAATCAACCAACGAGCAAAGTGCGCCCGTGGCTTTAATTGAAAATCTAAAAAACTACAAACTCAAAATTGAACCGCTTGTGGCTGGAAACACCCTGAATTTTGGCGGATTTATTTGGCGAGTTTTGCATCCAAAAGTTGGCTATCAAAGCCGAATCGTGAATGATGGAAGTTTGGTGTTTCAAATTAGCCCCAAAGAGATTCCATTGGGTGGCGTTGGGGTTCATACAGATCCTTGCTGGTTAACTTTGTGTGGTGACTCACAAACCGAGGCCATAGCCAACATTCTTGCATCGCCTTATTTTTCTCCATCTATGGTTATGGAGTTACCGCATCATGGAGCATGGACCGATGGAGTTTCTGAATTGGTTGCTGGTTTGAATTCCTGCACCTTCATTCAAAGCACGGGATTCCGAAGGTTTTCATTCGACCGAATTGGTTCGTTAATTCAAAATCGAGTTCGTGGCGTGACTTGTCGCGATGGCGCACTGCGTGTGACCTGGTTTGAAACGGTCATCAATGAAAGGGTTACACATCAGATTTTATTGGAGCGGTGGGCGGGGGTGGACTGGGTTGAGGTGAATTGCCACACGTATCCGAAATAAGAATGGCGTCTTTCAACTGAATTGCGCACCCAAACGCGCCGCGGCTTGATTGATCAAGCCGAACGGTGAATTCACTTCCGGTGATCGGTAGTCTGAGAACAACGGGCTTGAATTCTGAATTTATTTTTCCACGCCAAATAATTTTTTCACCACATTCAATGGTCGCCTGGCAATCTATATTTTTTAAAAGTTGCGTTGGAATATGAACTGATGTAAATAACGTGCAATTCACGAATGGTGTTGTAAACCGAAACACCCCGGGTCCATGAAGGTTCATTGGCGTTGCATCGAAGGCTGTCGGAATATATTCGGCGATAATTATTGGTGGAGAAAGCCTTGGGTTTATGACTTGATCCGCTTCAGCCACTTTCCAAAAGCAACTGACGAGTGGAAATATGGTGTTTGTGTTGGGCGCAATAGCGAGAACATTATTCCAAGGAATGGTGGCGCTTTCCATCTCTCCAACCGCATGTGGTTTGCTTAAACGGCACTGATTTTGATCATCGCTCCAAGAATCAAAATCTAAAACACTTCCATCTTGCAACCAAATACGCCATCCACTTGGCTTTTTAATTTTTGTTGAGAGGCGGATTTCCGCAACGCGGTTGAGTGCGATATATGTGACTTTATTTTTTGTTTTTTCATCGCCTGAGTTATTTGATTTGGTTAACTCAATTCCAACACCGTTTGTCATGTCGATTGAATCTATAAATCCATCAAGGCGGTCATTGTTTACAAGACAAACAGTGTCGTTTGTATTTTCTATGTTTTTCCCCAACACAGATGTACTAATTGCCTTTGTGTTTTCAAGGTCGATTGGTATGGACAAAAGGACACTGTTTCGCCAAGAAGCCTTGGGGGCATCCATTTCAAACCTGCCCGCAATTCTTTGTCCATCTGACGTTATGTAATAACTCTGTTGATCTAATTTTTTCTGATTAATTAAATTGGGTGTTTGTTGAATTCGAACGCCACACCATCCAGGCCATGTGTTGGTTGTGGGTGCGGATTTCACCTCAATTTGAGTGACCGTACCCCCAACAATTGGTTCAAACAACAAAGAATCGTTGGCAAGTGCTGGTAGTGAAACACACAACAAACCAAGGGTAAATTTATTTTTAATTTTTCTTCCCATTACTTTTGAAATATTGGGAGATATCTTTTTGGCATTTGTAAAACAATCAGCGCCATAGATGTGCTGTAGGCCTGTCCCGCCTGATAATCGATCCAACCACCACTGTCAGCTTGTTTTGAAATCATCTCGTCACGAATACGTGGCCACCAATTGTTCCACCTATTTCCACCCGCGAGATACATGGCTTGAACCGCGTAATAGTGGCCATAAAAATAATGCGCTTCACCAGAAGAATTACCTCCCATGATGTTTCGCTCGCCTTGTAAATAATTCAAACCACGCTCTATTGAATCATCCGAATACACACCCGCGTAATACAAACTGGCGACTCCGGCCGCGGTTCGAGGCCACGCACTTGTGCCGCTCATTGTCATATAGCGGAATCCACCATCGCTATTTTGACACGAGCGAACATAAGCAATTGCTCGATCGATCGTGTCTTTTGAAACTTTAATTCCAGCGTTGCGCGCGCTGCGAAGCGCCATGACCTCGCAAATCGTCACGCTGATATCGGCGTCATAGGGAACTGGGTTATATCGCCATCCACCCTCCTCATTTTGACTGTTCGTGATCAATTCCACGGCCCTTGTAAGCGCGTCACGAACTCGAGCGTCCTCTGGATTCATTCCATAAATTTCACCAAGAAAGAGCGTGGCAAATCCATGTCCATACATTGGTCCGTGGCTATTTTCCGCAGCGAGCAATCCTGTTTCTGTGGCGCTGCTTAATACAAACTCCAACGCCTTGCGAACATTGTCGCCATACACGCCACGGCCGGGTAGGTGACCATCGGACATAAACGCGAGCGCACAGAGCGCGGTGATTCCCGCATGCCGCGAAAACCTTCCGCGTCCAAACGAACCGTCGTCATTTTGCAACCCGGCTAAATAGCGAAGACCGCGCTGGATTGATTCTTCCGTTGCGGAATTGGTTTCTGATTGCATTGGTGCATTTTGTGCGCTGGCACCAACCTCCAGTGGCCTAGCTTTATCCAAGTCAATCGCCTCAATTGATTTTGGAATTGTGTTGGTTGTGGTTTTTGATTGCGTGGTGTTTGGATTTAAAGTTTCCTGCCCTGTTTGTGTGATTTGCATTTGTGCTGGCGTGTCTTGTTTTTGGGATTCTAAATTTTCTGTTTGTTGCGCTGCTTCTTGGGCTGAAAATCCACGCGTCGAAATCACGCTTGTGTTCAAACATATAAACATCAAAAAAATTATGCGTGTGGGTGATTTTTTCATGGTCCGCGATCCTCTGCCATGCGTCGATAATAGGCTTCGGTGGCTTTTTGATAGAGGGCGCTTATCCGATCCCGTCGACTTTGCGCCATGATTTCACGAATTCGTTGGGGTAGGTGTCCCCACTCCGAGCGAGATTCATCCATATTTGAATCATCCTGTAACTGAGCATCAACAAATTCTGGCGGGTTGATTTCGTCACCAGGGGCGCCATTGTTGTTGCGTTTGGAATCTTGTTTTTCGTTTGTGTCTCCATTTTTATCAGAGCCATTCTCTTTGTTATTTGGTTTCCCATCCGCTTCATTTTCATCACTGCCTGGTTTCTTTTTTGCACCAGATCCCGATGAGTCTTTTTTGTTTTTATTTTTTTGTGGCTTGCCTGTGGCGGATTTTTCAAACTTCACCGCGGCCTCAATCAAGGCGTCAAGGCGAGAAAGCGCCTGAGCTTGAACTCGTTGGGTCCCAATTCCAAGATCATGATCCTTGTCCACAAGTTGCTGCGCGATTTTCATATCGGCCATTGCAGCTTTGGCTAAATCTTGAAGCGAATTCTCTTGAAGTTCCCGGGAAAGATTTTCATTTCGTTGGGCTTCTGCGGCTTTTTCACCACCACTGCCACCAATACCTAGGAGTTCATCAAGTGTTTTGGCTGGAGGGTTGGTGGGGGGGATTTGTTTAGATGTTTCGGTCGTTGGTGGTGGTTGAGTGGTTTGTGGTACTTGATATAAATCACCGCTCTTGCTGAACGAAAGTAAATATTTGTTGTTTCGAGGAAATAAGCGGACCTGTGGGGCGCGTTCTGGTTCCTTTTGATCTGGTGTTTCTGGCGCGAGGCCGTCTTGGGACGACATTTTTTTCATTCGTTCAATCCAATCTTCGCCAAGCATGCGTACGTTTTCTTGCAATTTAGAAAGATCGCCGATTGCCTTTGTGGCTTGTGGCGAATGAATGTTTGTTTCCTCAATCAACTTTGTTCGTCTGTTAATTTGCGCCTGCAATTCACGAACTAATCGCAATTCTGCGATGGGAGGAATTTTTTTCTTTTGGCTTGCACCACCTTCGCCACCCCCACCTCCGGTATCGGTGTTGTTGTTTGAAAATGGCTCGTCTTTTTGCTCTGGATCTGCAAGTGCTGCGGCAAGGCCTTCCAGTGATTCTGTGGTGAAGTCCATTAATGCAATGGTTTCGGGTGTTGGATTTGATTCTTTCATTTGTTCGCGCGAAACCTTCATCCATCCATCAATGAGTTCGTGTGTCTTAACAAAGACGGGCGCGTTTTTTATAATTTCAGTAGTTTTTAAAACTTCTGCAACCCTTGCTCTTAATGTTTCTTGACGCTCAGACATTTCTCGCGATGTTGCAACAGCTCTTCGATCAAGTTCCCTCTGGTCGGGTGGAAGGATTCGTGCAACTTCTTTCCGAATTAATTTTTCTAGTGCCGCACAAGCCGTATATTTTTGTGCGAGTTCATCTTTTTCTTTTTCAAGCTCTTGCTCGTTTTGATTTTTTTGAATCGCTTCTGTTTTGAACAGGGCCTCTTTTAATAATTCAAGTGCGCGCGAACTGGCTTCTTTTGCTGGATCTATCTTTGGTTGTGTGTTGCGCAGGGCTTCCACCACGCTGTCTTGAAAGCCGCTTGCTTTTTCTAGTATTTTTGTAACTGGCTCAGCTTCGCGACCGCCGCCCTTGGTTTCTTCAGCAGCGGCAACTATGTTGCGCGCCAACAATTCACATTTTTTTTCGGTCTCTGTCTGTATGGACTTTATTGATCTGTCATATATGTCCAACAAACCGCGAGCTGTTTCTGCTTGGGTTACAAGTCCACGAATAGTTTCTACAAGACTAGACAGTTTTCGTTTGAGTTCATCTTTCTTGGCCTGCCTATCTGCCTTTAATGCATTTTGTATTTTCTCAACAGCTTCAGCAGCTGCTTGCATGGAGTCATCTGCGGCGCCGGTTTGATTTTTATCGCTTCGATCCGCGGCCTCCTCCATGTTTTTTTCCGCATCTCCTTTTTGCGCCTCTTTTATCGCCGATTGAAGGGCCTCTGATAAACCCTTGTCATTCTTCTTAGTTCTCTGCGCTCGTTCTTGTAGGTCTTCTATAAGCGCGCGAGCCTCTTGAGCGGCGGTTCTTTGTTTTTCCGCCTGTCCATGAAGTTGGGTCTGTTCTTCTGTAGACAATTCTTCCGTGTTTTTTCCCGCTGTTTTATTCGCAATCTCGCCAAGATCTTTCCTAAGTTTAGAAATTGTTTCGGCAAGCTTGTCTGTTCTTTGTTGTGCGCCAACAGATTCATCATCTTGATCAATAACATTTAACATTGCCTGAATCGCTTGAAGCGCTTCGTTTTGCTCTTGTGTGGCCTTGTGTATTGCCTCTTTATTTCCCTCACTTCCCTGACGAAGTTCTTGTGATGCGTTCTGGCTGTGCTTTGAGGCAATTGAAGCTTGTTGATCAACTTCTGTCATAGCCTCGGTGATGTTCGAATCCTTCATTCCATTTCGATTTAAACGTTTTGTTATTCGTTCTGCAGTTTGTTGCGCTTGACTGATTCGATCGCTTAGGCTTTTTTGTGACTGCGCCTTATTCGCGTTGTCTTTCTCATCGATTGCCTCTTTCTGTGAAGTTTCAATTCGCGCGATGACTTGACGGAGATTGCTGGTTTGTTGATGAATTTTTTTCTCAAAAACATCTTGATCAACTATATGAATAAGCCTTGGTTCGCTTGTTGTATTTGCTCGCTTCTGACCATCTATTTCATACAGATCTCTTGCGGTACCTCGAAGAAGAAGGGTGTCTCCACTTTTTAATTCCATTGGTCGTAATTCAAGGGTGGATTTAAATTCGCCCTCTTTCAGATCGACCACTATTTCTTTGCTTTGAATTGATTGGGGTTGTGGCTCTCCGGATCGCTGTTGTCGGTCGAGTTGTAAACCCACAGATGCAAGAACGAGATCGTCTTTTGCTTGAACGATCGTTGGAATACTGGCAATTTTTGTAACTACTTCGTCCTGTTCGGGCTCCACAACAACCACGGTTGGAGCTTGATCTGAAACCACCTGAATCTGGGCGCGAAGTGGTTCACGACCGTGAATTCCATTTTCATCACATGGGTCCACAAATAAATCAATGCCTTCATTTAGATTCCATGAAATCAACCACTGTGTTGGGCTGTTTAATTTAAAAGCAAAGTCAAAGTTTTCTTGCGGGTTATTGGTGGAAATATCAGCAGCGCGAATGGTGCTCGACATCCACCCTGCATCAATTTCACCTTTATCGTTTCGTTTTGGATCAAGCGAGTTGGAAAGATTAATTTCAAGTTCGGCGCTTGCTCCGGCAAGGACCGCGGGAAGTGTTGGCATAGTGCCGCCCTCCCATTTGATTTCAGTTTTTTCACGAAATTGCGCGGCGTAGTTTGGTGGGTTTATAGATAGTTTTGCGTTTTGTATTTCCGGTGGCTCGACCACATGTATTAAATTTGGACTTGTTTTAAATTGATCGGTTACGAAGGACACACTGAGTGTTTCTCCCTCGGCAACAAATGTTTTTTCCCACGCGCCGTCGCTTTGCTCCACCATTTCGAAACTTTTAATCAATACAGATCCGTGCTTGTCTTTAATTTCACAAATTGCTTGTACACGAACCCCCATTTCCTTTGTTTGATTTTCGTCCGCCTTCGCTCGCAGAAGTATTGTTTCTCCTTTTGCGGCGTATGTTTTTGATATTTCTGAGTGGATAAATAAACGTGGGGGCCATTCTGTTTGAATCCAAGGAAGCAGCGTTCTTTGAAGCGCTATTATTGTGATTTGCGGTAAGTAAAAACTCATGCATAACCACGCCGCCAAAATGGACAGGGCTGCCATGGTCGCAAAAATTGCTGGTCTTTTATAAATATGTTTATGAATTCGAATTTTATCCAGCCCGATTTTGGCGCGCTTTTTTACCTCAATAGCAAGTGGATCTTGCTCAAAATTATTTTGCGCCTCAAAATCAACCGCAGACGCAAGCAGGCCGCCCAGGGTGGTTTCTATCTCTTCCAAGCGAATTGCGACACTTGCGTTTGTTGGTTTTTGATTCCATTGAGTTTTGAACCAGCCCTGAAACATCTTTACTAAAATCAAAATCAAAAAAATCAAAATGAAAAGTCGAACCGCCCAAGGCCAATGAACTAGATAGTCAATTATTGATGCCGTTCCGAGAGCTATTGCGAATATGGTTACACAAATTGCAACAGCCTGAACGCGGTTTATGGCGATGATTTTTCGGCGCAGGGTTGAAATTATATTTGTAATTTCTTTCACAAACCACCTTGATTTAAAGCGTAGCAATCAAACAAATTCAAGCATCATAAATTCACATTAATTGAAGAACGCGCCTACCTATCCATTCGATTGTCAACACCAAAACTAAAAATACGTAAACAAGCCATTGATTCCATAGCTGTATTTGAATTGGAATTTTTGTGACAAACGATCTATTCGGTATGAGTTTTTCTAGAGTTTCTATATCCCGGGCTTCAACCACTCTTCCTTGGGTTGCAGCGCTTAGTTTTTCTAGGGTTTCATGATCTGGGGTGGCATTGAGTTGCTCTTGGTCCTCATACATCACAGTTAGTTTGGCTTCTGGTGATTCTGCTATTTGCGGTTGTCTAATTCTAAAATTCCAAACACCATCACCATCATTTGATGGAATCCAAACGGCTGAATATTGATCTCCGCTATCCGCCTTTAATTCAACATCGATCGTTTTTCCATTTTTTGTATTTTTGGCTTCAACCACAACGGTTCCACCTACCGCAACTCCGGCAAGATCCACCGATATACGCACGGGTTGATTGATGGTTGCGCGGGGTGGATCAACTTGCAAACCAACCCCAGCGCTGTTTCTTAATCCTGATCGAGAGAGATGCCTAATTAATTGAATCCAAAATCGTTCTGGCAGTGTCTCGCCGCGCCCGTGTCTCCATCTCCAAGTTTCATCTGTGGCGACATATGTTGTTTGTCCAGACCCAAACCGCATTGTGAGCACAAGTGGTGTTTCTTGATTTGATTCTTGTTGAATTCCATCTTGCTTTTTTTCAACTGACCCCCGCGAAACAGCTGTGGCCAAAATTTCTGTTGTGGGTTTTACGTCCCTGTGATCTATTCGTTGAGCCCATTCAAGTTTGGCCCACGATTCTCCATTGGCTGAAATTTCGATAGGCCAGCCCAATTCATCATCTTGTTTATTTCCTAATCGAAGCAGGCCTATTCTTGCTGCTGATTCTGTGGGTTTCATAAACGCCGCTTGATCCAGGCGCGGTAAATCAAGTGATCCACGAAATGGCAAAAGATCTTCGAGGGCCGAACCGCGCCAACTTGATGGTGTGCTTCGTTCTCCACCAATCCACAACAAGCCAGTCCCTTGTTTTGCAACCAATTCCTTAATTCCTTTTTGTTGTGTTGCATTTAAAAAACCTGCTGGAACATCACCCAAAATAATCACGTCAAATACCGAAAACTCTTTCTCTGTTTTAGGAAGGCGACTCAGCGGCGTGGTTCCTTCTTGCGCGAAATCACGATCGGCCGAAAGAAGCATGATTGAACTTTCAATTCCTTTCTCTCTTAATAAAATGTTTTTGAGATATCGAAATTCCCACCTTGGCCAGCCATCCATATACAGAACCCGAATTGGACGATCCACAACGGTAATACTTACATTTTGTGAATCGTTGGATGGATCGGCGTCGGGAACTCCCTCTATGGCAACCTGCCAAACCATCTCACCTGTGTTTTTGGGTTCACCCACCATTGTTACGTTTATTTTTCCATCTTGATCAGATATCGCATCCTGTTCATCAAGTTTTGTTTTTGAATTCATGTCCATCAATACAATATGGATTTTCTCGTTTGGTTTTTTTGTGCTGATTTGTGCCTGAATTGGAATTTGATCTTGTAAAAATACTTTTTGTGGGGCTTCCACTGAAACAACAGATTGATCGTTGATTCCTTTTGGATCGCCCAGCGGAACAGTGAAAATGGGAATGCCGAGGGATTGGATTTGTCGAATTGTTGTTATATTCACCGAATCTTGGCTTCGACCGTCGGTAATTAAAACGATTGCAGAAAGTGGTCGTCCCATGTTGCGCTGCATGGTTTCATGAATTGCAGAAGCAATCAATGTTCTATTACCGTCCGCCAACGGAAGAGTTGTGTGATTTTGAATGGTGGTGGAGTTGCCGTTAAACGCGGTCCAATTCAATGTGTGGGTTTTTGAAAGTGTTTCCCATACTGAATTTTTCATAATTTCATCTTGGAAATCCGCCCTTGAAATTAGTTTTCCCTGGACATCAACGGCATCTTTCACCTGCAAGCTTGTACTTCTATCAACCAACACTTCGACAAAATCTTGCTCGGTTTTTTCTTGTGGCCATTCAAGAGATGGTTGTGTTGTAAGTAAAAAGATCACGAGCAGTGCTATTGCTCTAAAAACTGAAAGCGTGGCCTTGGCATTTCTTGCTCCGCGAATATTTGAATATGAAAAAAAAGATACTCCAATAAGTGCGACCAAAATTAAAAACCAAACCCAAGGGGGCGGGTTTCTTTCAAACACGATGTGCCATGGTTGCGCGTGTAAATTTTGCGGGACTCCAAGTTGTGTGAAAATCCATTCCATCACGCGATCGACCTGTTTATTTTTTGTGATTGTCGCGGTGAACCGTTACGAGAAATAATGCTTTCTGTGATGGCGCAAATGAGTGCGATTATGAATATGGACTGTATGACCAAGGGTTCAAGGTTGTTTTGTGATAATGCTTGCGTTTTTTCTTGATTTTCATCTCTAAATTGAATTGATTTTACTGGTGCAAACCAGGTGCGGACAGCGTTTTCAAACAGTGGTTCTATGGATGCCGATGATGTTTGTATATTCACCGCTATTAATTTTTTATTTCCGTTTTTAGTTTCTAACGTCCAAATACCTGAGTTTAAAATTCTTGCTTCAGACCTGCCGTTTGGGTCCAATTCGATTGTTGTGGCATTGCTTTGTGGTGGTGGAACAAACAATCCGTCCGCCGCCAAACGCCCCAGTGACACGGTAAAGCCTGTACGTATGTCTTGCTGTTGTGTTGCAAGCATCCGTCCGCCGCGAATTAATTCTTGAAAGAGCGGGACCATGAGTGGCTTCACGGGTAAATCGCTCCAAGATAAAACGGGCGAAATCCCAAGAATGGCCACGACTCCTGTTCCGCCTTTTGGTCTAGCCCAACACATTAACGGCTTACCATTTTCCAACTCAAGAATTGACTGTGCTGCCACATCTGTTGTTTGCAAAGGGATATACGTGTTGATATGTACCGGTTCAGTCAATGCTTCAAGCTCTGCTCCTAATAACGACAGGGGTCCCACGCGGGGTTGTTTGCTGGCAAGCCTAAAATCACCTTGTAATTTTTTTGTTTGTGATCGTATTGGAACATTCAAAAGCCTTTCAATATCAGCGGCCCAAATCTGTTCTTGCGCTTCGGATGCGGGCGTGATTATGAGTACGCCGCCATCGCTTGCAAAGTTTTGAAGCCAAGTCCAACCAGATTGATCCACTAAATCTGGCCGTGTCAGAATGATTGTGTCTGTGGCAAGAGGCGGTCGAATTGAAATTGTCTCTGCGTCAATTTCCCGTGCGGTCATTCCGGTTGATTCGATTGCCCTGTAAATCCAGCTTGATGCGGGAAGGTTCTCTATATCTTGATCCACTGATTTTCGGCCTAAAATTGTGACCTTTGGATTTTCTACCATTCCAAGAGCGTTAAAGTTTTTATTGTCCAGTGGTTGCGCGTCTGTTTCCAAAATTGCTTGAAGCGCTTGATTGGAATTTTTTTCGATTTGAATGTCTACATCAAACTCCTTCTCGCTCACATTTTCATTCCATTCAATTTCGTTTTTACTGATCAATTCGCCGTTTATGTTTTGAAAACTGATTTGAATTGTCTTTTGCTGAGGCGCGCCCTCCCTAAAAATATCAACCTTTATTTTTCGTTTATTCGTGTTGTCATCTTCTGTTGCCGTGCGCGACAGGGATGATTTCTTTAAAACATAATTTGTGGGTTGACCCAATAGCGGTCTAGTTGCTATCAGCGTCACTTTTTCGGATCGATTCGCCAGGTTTGCTTCTAACGGTTTTTCAAGATCTAGGCTGCCTCGCCTAAATCCACTCCATATTTCAACTTGTCGATATGCATTTTTTTCCTCTTGTTTTGGAAATGCAACATCAAGAGCCGCGGGAATATCGCAAGGAACCTCTTGTGGGAAAACTCTTTGAATGGCTTGTGTCACCGCCTCGTGATTTGTGGTTGGTTCAACCAAAACTCGCGCTGGCACAGAAGCTAAAACAATCGCAATGCGGTTGCTTTTATTTTCCACACCAATAGATTCGACAATCTCTTGTTTGATTTTCTCAAGTGTGTTTTTTTTGTCCGGTCTAATTTCTGCAGAAGTCGCTCCGTTATCAATAATGATCCATCGTTCCTTTGTTTGTCCGTCTTGTATCCACTCGCTTGCAAACGGACCCGCCGCCGCAAATCCAACAAGTCCTATGGCGAACACGCGCAATAAAAGTAAAAGCCATTTTTCGATTTTTCGACGCCGTTGAATCTTTCCGAACGCGATTTTTAAAATAAAATTTGAGCCCCAAGCAGTCACTTGTGGTTTACGTAGAAAAAAATGCAAAATAAGTGGAATTGTTGCGGCAGCGATTGCAGCCCAAGCCAGTGTTGGATTGGCGAAAATCAACGCCGTCCCCCATGTCTATTGAGTTTTTCGCGGCGGCTTAACAAGCTTGTGATTGGTGGACCAACCGAATCATGACTATCTATTCGGCAAAGATCGAAAGCGAAACTTCTCGTGATTTTTTCAAGTTCATCGTCGTGTTGTTTTAGGGCGTTTAAATATGGCGCTCGAATGCTTTCTGCCTCCGTCACCACGTCTTCCATTCCTTCCATATCTTCAAATCGACGAAGACCGCTTAATTTAAATTGCAATTCGCTTCTATCTAAAATTCGGGCAAGAACAAGATCGTGGCCCTTGAATTTTACTTTTGCGATTGAATCACGAACTTTTTCAAGCGGATATAAAAAATCGCTCAACACAAACAAAAGGCATCTATGTCCAAGTCCCGCGATTAATTGTTCCATGGCGCGCGGAAGGTTTGCTGTTCCCTGCACGGGAACGGTGGCGAGTGCTTGCACCATGCTTTTCCATTGACCCCGGCTTCCTGATCTTCGAACAATTGATTTTGTGTCTTGTGAAAAAATATGCAAACCAACTCGATCACGTTGTTGTAAACATAAATGCGCCAATGCGACGGTGATCGCCGCGGCGCAATCAAATTTTGTCCACTGGCCCGTCTTGCTTCCGGCGTCTGTTCCACCCCATCCTGATTTAGTTCCAAGTGTGGAAAATCTCATGGAGTTTGAAGAGTCGACCAAGATCACAACATCTAGACTTGTTTCTTGTTGGTATCGCTTGATATACAACTTGTCGCTGCGTCCAAACATTTTCCAATCTAAATGTCGAAGCGATTCGCCCGGCGTGTATGGCCTGTGTTCCGCAAATTCAACCGCCATTCCCTGGTTTGGACTGGAATGCATGCCGCTAGAAATACCTTCCACCACCATTCGCGCGCGCAATTCAAATGATGAAAGCTGGGCCAGTGTTTCTGGCGCAAGATAAGCTTCGGCGCGAAGTTGCGAGCCACTCACTTGATCAATGTGCCTAGGGGTCTTTGGCTTGTTGCCGCGTCCAAAGGAATTGAATTCAATAATGTTTGAATGACCGTGTCGGAGTTCACTCCATCAGCCTCGGCATTGAAATTAGTGACGATTCGATGCCGAAGAACGGGCAGTGCAACTTCTTGAATATGTTTAGGAAGCACGTGATTCTCGCCAGAAAAAAGAGCTTTTGCTTTCGCCGCCAGCACTAAAAATTGGCTCGCTCGTGGTCCGCCTCCCCAGGCGACATACTCTTTCACAATTTTCTGTGGGGTTTCGCTTTTTAAATCATCTCCACCGGTTGCCCGTGTGGCCCGAACCAGTCGAAGCGCGTAACGGGCGACATGGTCGGCGATTGGAATTCGACGCACGGCGGATTGCACCCGTGTTAAATCCATCGCATCAAGCACGGGCGACGCCTCAAATTTTAATTCGCCTGTTGTGCGCGAGACAATTTCCAATTCCTCTTGTTCGTTTGGATATCCAATTCGAATGTTCAACATGAATCGATCAAGTTGCGCCTCTGGAAGCGGATAAGTTCCTTCTTGTTCAATTGGATTTTGTGTGGCAAGAACAAAAAACGGATTTGAAAGTTTATGTGTGACACCACCAACAGTCACTTGTCGCTCTTGCATTGACTCCAAAAGAGCGGCTTGTGTTTTTGGTGGAGTTCGATTGATCTCGTCCGCCAAAACAATATTTGCAAATATCGGGCCGCGTACAAATCGAAGTGATCTCATTCCTGTGGAACGATCCTCCTCAATCACCTCCGTGCCTGTGATGTCAGATGGCATGAGATCCGGCGTGAATTGAATCCTGCTGAATTGAAGCGAGAGACATTTGGCAAGCGTGGAGATCAATAAAGTCTTAGCAAGACCTGGAACCCCCTCCACAACCGAGTGTCCGGCGCACACCATGGCCAATAGAACCTCGTCCAATACTTGTTCTTGTCCAACAATCACCTTGTGAACCTCCGCTCGAACCTTTGCGATGGCCTCGCGTGCCCATGCGATTTCGTTTGTAATTTCAGGCTGAAGTGGACTGTTGGTGGAAGTTTCGTTCATCAAATAAGTATAGAGTTCCAACGTGCCAGAACTACCTGAAGTTGAAACAATTTGCCGTGGTTTAACCCAGCTTTGTGTTGGAGCTCGGGTTCTTGATGTCCACATTCATCGGGCTGGTTTCATCCAGGGATCTAAAAAACATATCGATCTATTGGCAAATCTCACGATTGCCCGCGTGCATAGACATGGAAAACAATTTGCGCTTGAATCTGTTTGTGGACGAGCCTTGTTGTTTCACATGGGAATGAGCGGTTCTCTAACGGTTCACCCGTTCCAATCCACGCGGGCCAAGCATGTGCACGTTCACTGGACGCTCATGAAGGGTGATAAAAAATTTGAATTGCACCACAAAGATCCAAGACGTTTTGGATATGTCCAACCATTTTTTTCAATTCAAGAAATTCGAAATGATATTTGGTCAACTCTTGGACTTGACGCGCTTTGCATAACTGCTGACGATCTTTTGCAAAAGTTTAAAAATAAAAAACGCTCCATCAAAGCGTCTTTACTTGATCAAGCTTGTGTCGCGGGGGTGGGAAATATTTACGCCGATGAAACATTGTTTCAGTCTGGAATTCACCCTTTAAGAAATGCCGGATCCATTTCTTTGACCGAACTTGAGAAAATGATCAAGCGGCTAAGGATTATTTTGAAAAGATCCATTCAGGGCGGCGGATCGAGCATTCAAGACCACCAGGATGCCTGTGGAAGGGCCGGAACCTTTCAAAATTGCCATCTGGTCTATGGACGCGGCGGTGAGGCCTGTGAGATTTGTGGATCGATTCTAAAGCAAACGATTTGTGCTCAAAGAACAACCGTATTTTGCTCCGCATGTCAGCCTAGAAATAAATAAGCCTTCTTTGTTTGGCTCACTTTCACTTTCTGTGTCTTAAAGTATCTATTCATAATCATAGATATATGCGCTGTCTGATTGTGAACAAATCACCAAACACACGCGGAAAGCTCTAGTCAACAAGCGCTTATAAAGATTCAACAAAGTGCACGAACTGTCGGTTGGCGTTCTGTAGATTTCATCTCGCTTCGAAGCAATTCAAGACAACCACAAGAAGAGCCTTCAGACAACAAAACACACATGATTGAGCGACATTGATCGAACGCAAACAACAAGTTGTTCACACATAAATCAAACCTTGCCAACCGGTTGAGAAGCTGTCTTGAGATCTTGGTTTTTTGTCAAACCTTCTTCAAGTCGCGCAACATCGGCACGAAGCGAGTCATCCATTGTGCTTCTGGCAGTAACGGTTCGGACCGCATGTAAAACCGTGGTGTGGTCGCGACCGCCCAAATAACCACCAATTTCTTCAAGGCTGTAGCGAGTGTGGCGCCGGGCCAACCACATACAAACCTGGCGTGGCAAAACAACACTTTTGTGTCTTCGTTTGCCAACCAAATCAGTCAACTTCACGTCGTAATAGCGCACGACGGAATCAAGAATGGTTTGCATGGAAGGTTGGTTTATTTTTGAGCCCGGCGCAAGAACAACAACACCAAGCGCCTCTTTTGCAAGATCGAGATTGATTGGGCGACCCATGGCCAAAGCGAATCCACGAATTTTAGTGAGCGCACCTTCAAGCTCGCGAATATTTGAATCAATTCTTGCCGCCACATAGGCCGGAACATCCTCAGGCAGAACAAGGTCGTGCAGCTTTGCTTTTGCTTTCAAAATTGACACGCGCGTTTCATAACAAGGCCTGTCAATACGGGCCACAAGACCGCTGTTAAATCGACTCACCAAGCGTTCTTCAAGATCAGGAATATCAGAAGGGGCGGCGTCGGAACTTAAAACAATCTGACGCCCAGACTGGTGCAGCATGTTGAAAGTGTGAAAAAATTCCTCTTGCGTTTGTTCGCGCTTGGACAAGAAGTGAATATCGTCAATCACCAACAAATCCACATTTCTAAACCGGTTGCGAAAATCACTCATGCGACCAGCCTTTACGCACTCAAGAAAAGCGTCCATGAAAGTGTTGCAACTGATGTACAAAATTCTGGCGCTTGGTTGATTGCGAAGTGTTGACTGACAAATGGATTGAAGTAGATGTGTTTTTCCTAAACCAACCGCGCCATGCACAAAGAATGGGTTGTAGGCGCGACCAAGTTTGGAGGTCACCGCGACGGCTGCCGCGTGGGCTAGACGATTTCCCGGGCCAACAACAAACGCGTCGAAGCAATAATCCGGACTGAGTAAGAGTTGTTCGTCAAGAAGGATTGGTGTTTCAGAAACATCCTCTCCAAGACTATTTTTAGAGGATCGATCCAACTTTACGGACGTGTCGACTTTTTCAACATCAGATGCGACAAAGCGAACAGTCATTAATCGACCCGAGGCGGCCTGCGCAGCTTCTGTGAACAACGCCACACACGCGCGTTGTAGATATTTAAGGCGAACGGGCTCGTTCACAACAAGGCGAAGCAAACCACCCTCCACGCCAGCAATTTTTATTTGATCAAACCAATGTCGACAAACTTCAGGATGATGGCGCCTAAGGTAGGCGTACATTTTTTGTTGAAGTTCTTGATCGGCCATGGACATTGAATGAGACCTAAAGTTTGATGATGACCGAGCAGCGAAACAGAAGATGACTCACGTCCATTCGAATCATCAACACATAAACAAATCCCAAATTTTCGCCATGAAATCCGTGACAAGGCGAGGCGAGTCAATGTAAAACCAGTTGGCCCACTCGTCAACCAAATAAAAACATTTTGTGAAGATTTTATTTTTCTGGACTAGGCGCGGGCAGGTTTTGGGTCAAGGTTTTTTTCACAAGCGCCTCACCACTCATGAGAACCTGCTGCTCAAGACGCTGGCGATTTGTTCTGTGATCCATCAAGATATGGACGCGGTCCATGTGCGAACCAAGAACTTCATTTAAGCGTTCGCGCGCAAACTGTAAATTTGTGCGGCGACTCATGTGCACAACCACAACAGACTCCGCTTTCCAAGCCTCCATAAGCGGCAAAAGATCATCCACATGAATATGTCGACCCACACGAGCGCGATCCCGATGCTCCTTTTCAAAGAAGGTGCATTCAGTGATCACAATCTTAGCCTTGGAGAACTCATCGCGATAGAGGAAGGGACCAATTTCTGTGTCGCCGGTGTAAGCAACCAACGGAATTTCAGAGATGCGAGAAATTTCTGTTCCAGAAACTTTCAACTCACGCAAACGATCTTGTGGCAGACCTTGAAATTCTTCTTTGAGCTTGCTGCGATTTTCAATCACACTAAATCCAAGCGCTGGCGCGGAGTGACTTACCTCTATCGCGCGCACATTTAAATTTGGTCGCAACGCATAGTGGCTGTCCGGCTCGATACCCACAATCTCATGTGGTGTCTTTTGTCTTTCCAAATCAATCCAAGATTCCATCATTAACTGAAGCGGACGAACAAGTTTTGGGTGGCACAAAACACGACCAGTTCCCAGCTTTTGAAATGATCGCTGGCTGAACCAGTAAGGTAGACCGGCCACATGATCCATATGGGCATGACTTAGGCAAACCGTTCCGGCAGCAAGAGTTGCGCGCGGAGAAAGTCCAATATCAAAGACAATGTCGAGCTCAGGAACATGCACAACCGCCTGCTCTCCAGCGACACTAATGCCTTGGATGCGGTAGGGAGGCAGGTAGATGAAGCCTAATTGCCCTTCTCTGGGCGGAGGCTTTGGAATCATGGAGCAATCTCCTCTAGCGACGCTTTCGCGCGGCTGGGCTTGGAAAACATAAAGTATAAACGATCTATTTCTAAAAACAACCAATAACCTTGCAAAATAGAAATATTTGATAAGAAGCACGAATAAAAACAAAATTATATCGTTAGTTAAATAATACAGGCAGAAACATGATTTTATGAACTCAAACCAATTGAAACCAACCAAAAAAACCAATCCAATCTTCAGTGATTTTTCAGATGACGATTCGATGGGGAAAATTATTCAGATTTTTTTAAATGAAATTCCCAAAAGAATCGAATTGATAGAAAATAGCTTTCATTCCGGAAACAAGGAACAGCTTTGTAAAATAATTCACCAACTGAAAGGCGCGGGGGGTGGATACGGATTCAAATTGATCACCAGCAACGCGATGGCATTTGAAAAAAAAATAAAGCAAGCCGAAGATAATTGGCAGCAAGCGACAACTAAAGCCCTGGAAGAATTTGTCGACATTCTGCACAGGGCTTATGCGGGGCGAGCTGATTCAGGGGACACTTAAAATATGGCTGAAAATAAATCTATTCCCAAGGTCTTGGCCATCGATGATTCAGAACTGATTCACCGACTTTTAGAGGCTCGTCTTCAAGGCGAGAACTTGGAGCTGCACTCCGCAACCAGTTCTGAAGAGGGATTAAAGAAAGCCAAACTGTTGCAACCAGAGGTTGTGTTGTTAGATATTGGGTTGGAGGGAATGAACGGATTTGAATTGCTCACCAAACTGAAGGAAGACAATGAAACACAAAACATCGCGGTGATATTTATCAGCGCAACGGTCGAACCAATGGACCGGGTCCGCGGGTTGGATATGGGGGCGATAGATTTCATCACCAAGCCATTCGATGCGCTTGAATTAAAGGCCCGGGTTCGCAGCGCGTTGCGAACGCAGTATTTGGTGAAAATGTTGGAGCAAAGAGCCCAACTAGACGGACTTACAGGATTGTGGAATCGCAGATACTTTGATCAGCGACTTGAACAAGAAATTTCAGAAGCCAAGAGGCACAAACGAGTGTTAACACTAGCGCTTTGCGATGTTGATCGATTTAAAAGATTGAACGATCAATTTGGACATCCATTTGGAGACATGGTTTTGGAAAAGGTCGCCCAAATTCTTTCGGGCGGTCGCACCAGTGATATCGTGTGTAGATATGGCGGAGAGGAATTCGGTTTGATCTTTTCATCAACAAACATTGAGCGGGGTCGCGAGGTCACAGAAAGACTTCGCGTGGCCATAGAGGAGGCCGCGTGGCCTGGAAATCCAGACCTGGTTGTGACCGCAAGTTTTGGTGTCTGTGATACCGAATGTTTGGATGGTGATTTAACTCCCGAAGCAATGCTTAAAGCGGCCGACATGGCTCTTTATAAAGCCAAACAAAACGGTCGCAATTGCGTGAAGGCCGCCGTGCGAGCTTTAAAAAAGAAGCAAGACACAATTTAAAAAACCACAGCAAACACAGTGTCCGCAACCATAGATCAAGCACTTTGCATACGCCACTGGGACTGGTCTGAAACAAGTCAAACAGTGGTTCTTTTCACCAAGTCAAATGGAATTCTTCGTGGATTAGCCAAGGGATCAAAGCGCGATAAAGGAAAGTTTTCTGGCGGGTTTGATGTTCTTTCTCAGGGTGAGATTGGATTTTTATTGAAGCGCGATAGCGAGTTGGCCACACTGACGGAGTGGGATGTTTGTGAAACGTTTCCTAACTTAAGGGACAACCTTCAGGCAAACAAAGCTGGTTGGTACGTGGCAGACATGCTCAACAGAATGTTGCCAGCGCTTGATCCACACCCAGCTCTATATGAAATCACACTCAATCTTTTAAGGGCGCTTCAGTCTGGAACAACTCCAACACTTTCGCTTTTAAGATTTCAGTGGGCGCTTTTGGAGGAAACAGGATGGCGACCTGAACTGAATGATCCTGATCCAGACGCCGCAACACTAGCATTTGATCCGATCGGTGGAAAGTTTACGGTTGATATCGGAGATCCGAATCACTGGAGAATTCGAAGGGGAACTATACGCGCCTTGGAGTCTCTTGCCGGAAACACAGAGCCATCAAATGACGAAGAAAGTTTAAACAGAGCCAATAGATTGTTGGCGGCGCATTTAAGAAACGTGTTGGCGGAAGAACCAATGACAATGGCGGCGGTTTTTGGCGCTCTTCCAACGAGCTCTCAAAAACCAACACGATCTCGTTCGGCTTCACAGTGATTTAAAAAAATCGTATTCCCGCCTCGTAGTGTTTCAAAAGACCGGTTTCGTTTCGAACAGCCTTGCACCACGCCACCATTGAAGTTCGATCAATTCGAATGCCAGTTGGGCGGTGCATGAGAGCTAAACCAGTCAGACCATCCTGTAGAAAGCATTCGGCACAAATACGCGCGCCATTTTCACTGATATCCAAAGTTAAATAAGATTGGAGTTGGTCGGGTTCATGGTGCCAAGCAATGAGAATCTCACCAGAACCAGTGGCGCGCTGTTGAATGCGGCGATTTTCTAGTGATACATACTTTCCGCCGTCATCGGGCGCACTGGTATTGCTTAAATCTATTTTGAAATCCATACAAAGATATTCGCATTCGGAGGAACCGAGAGATGTAAAAATGATTTAAAACCAATTGATTTATTGTGTTTTTACACACACAAACACCCGATAAGTATGGCTGACCTTCCAGCCTTAGAGCAACTAGAATCGCTTCATGACATTTGTTTATAAAGAAGCGCGGCTTTCAAACGGAATGATGCTTGTTGGGGAAGTGGATCAAAGCACACACACTGCGGCCGCGGGTTTTTTTGTCCGCACTGGAGCCAGGGATGAGCCCGCGGCCATTATGGGGGTGAGTCATTTTCTTGAGCACATGATGTTCAAGGGATCCGCGAAAAGAAGCGCCCTGGATGTGAACAATGACTTTGATCAAATAGGCGCAAGCCACAATGCTTTCACCAGCGGAGAGATGACCGCGTTCCACGCCCACGTTTTACCCGAACATCTTTCGTCGGCAATTGAGATTTTGTCAGACATTCTTCGACCAGCTTTGCGCAAAGAAGATTTTGAAGAGGAGCGTGGAGTGATTTTGGAGGAGATTGCCATGTATGAGGACAATCCATTCATGGGTTTGTATGAGCAAATGATGGAGGCGTATTACAAAGAACATCCATTGGCGCACAGGGTGTTGGGCACAAAGAAAACGGTTGGTGAATTGCCACTGGCGAACATGACGGAGTACTTTCATAATCGCTATGCCGCGGACAATTTAATTTTGGCCGTTGCTGGACAACTTGATTTTGAAAAAATTACAAATCAGGTTGAAAAACTTTGCGGCAGTTGGCCCCGCGGAAAACCAGGCAGAGAACAGCCGGCCTTTACCGCCACTCCAAAGGAATTTACAAAGGTCATGTCAAAAACAAACCGAGCGTACTTAGGCATGATGATGCCTGCGCCCGCGCTTGGAGACATGCGCCGCTATGCCAGCAGTTTAATAAGCCAGATTATTGGAGACCGCGAGGGCAGCAAGTTTTACTGGAGTGTTGTTGAAACCGGACTTGCGGAGGAGGCGTCGTGTTCATTTGAGGGACGTGATGGTTTGGGAGAGTATTTAGTCTTCGCGGCTTGTGAGATGAAAAACGTCGCGGAGGTTGAGAAACGTCTTCGAGAAGAAATGTCTGGGCTGGGTGAAAATCTTAAACAAGAAGAATTGGATCGTGCGCGCGCGCGTATTGCCACAGGAATAGCGTTGGCAAGCGAGCGCCCATCGGGACGCATGCATCGATTGGGTTCACAGTGGGCTTATGGTTTGCCGCCAATTCCAATTGAACAAGAAATGGATCGCATAGAGAAGTTAACGCTGAAGGATCTGCGAGACTGCTTGAAGGAATTCCCCCTTAACCCAGTTGTTGTTGGAAGATTATTGCCATCAAAAAATGATTGAGGTTGAGCCGAAACACGCAATAATTAAAGATCGGCAAGAAGAGCAGCCTGTTCGTCGGCGCGGTAACTACTGCGAACCAAAGGACCGCTTTCGCAAATTCTAAATCCACGCGAAAGCGCCTGTGATTTGAATTCAACAAATTGACCTGGAGTAACCCATCGATCAATTGGAAGATGATTGCGAGTGGGTTGCAGGTATTGGCCAACAGTTAAAATATCAGCCTTGGATTCGGCGCGCACATCATCCATAAGTTGCAGCACCTCATCGTCGCGCTCACCAATTCCAACCATAATCCCAGTTTTTGTAAGAAGACCACTTGCTTTGAATTGTTTCAACACATTGAGAGAGCGTTCATAGCGCGCCTGGGGCCGCACCGCCGAATGCATGCGCCGAACGGTTTCCATGTTGTGGCTAATGATCCGGGGTCGCGCATCACAAACAGTTTGAATTGCTTTTTCATTGCCGCAAAAATCGCCAACAAGAACTTCAATACTCATATTGGGACACGCTGCCCGAGTAAGGTGAATTGTTTCGGCCCACAACTGGGCGCCACCATCAGGCAGCTCATCGCGGTTGACACTGGTGATGACCACGTGTTTAAGATTCATTAATCGCAAACTTTCCGCGACACGCGCGGGCTCATTCAGATCAAGGGCGGCGGGGCGGCCTGTTTTCACATTGCAAAAACCACAACTGCGGGTGCAAGTGTCGCCAAGAATCATAATTGTGGCGGAACCGCGACTCCAACACTCACCCATGTTTGGGCAACTGGCTTCTTGGCAAACAGTATGAAGTTTGTGTTCGTCCATGATCGCCTTTAGGCGTAGATATTCCTCGCCACCAGGCACGCGGGCTCGAAGCCAATCTGGTTTTTTTCCAATTCTTAAACTTTGACGGGCTTCATCTCCGTTGTTCAATATGAATTCAGAAAGACTGACCGTTGGTGCGGGAAGATTTCTGGCCGTGTCGCCACCAAGCGGCTTTGGGTGCCGAGCAAGGGTTCGATCGTTTGCGGATTTTGGCGTGGTCACAGATCAATAGCGTAGCCCCAACAAGGCATGTAATTCAAGCCAAAATAATGGATACTTCAAGCATGTTGAATACGACATATTTAAGAAATGGCGGATTTCAAAAAAACAAACCATGTTTGGTGGCTCAACTCATTTTGATATTGGTAATGGTTGGTTGTGTCAACACGCCCAATGCGTCGCAGACAATTAAAAACGAAGTGCCTTCGGAGTCGACACCTCAAGAGATTCAAACAAGCGAAGCGGCAAAATCAAACACAAAGAAGAACGCCGAGCCGCCACACATTCTTGTGTTTACAAAAACAAAAGCGTATCGGCACAAGAATATTTCAGACGGAGTTAAGGCATTGCGGGAAATTGGACTTGGAAAATATGTGGTTGAACAAACAGAGGATGCCGGTGTTTTTACAACCAAAAATCTAAACAGATTTGCGGCCGTTGTGTTTTTAAGTACGACTGGCGATGTATTAAACACAGAACAACAAAATGCGTTTGAACAATATATTCACACGGGTGGTGGATATGTTGGAATCCACGCGGCCGCTGACACAGAATACGAATGGCCTTGGTATGGACAACTTGTTGGAGCTTGGTTTCAGGATCACACCAAAGTTATTTTGGCCACCGTGCGCCGCGAAGATAAAACACATATCAGCACGATTGAATTTCCGGATTCATGGAAGCGAGAAGACGAGTGGTACAGATTCAGAACTAACCCAAGAAATAACGTCCATGTGTTGGTGTGCGTGAACGATCAGGATTTAGGGGAGGTGACAATGAATGGCGATCACCCAATTTCTTGGATGCATGAATTTGAGGGCGGGCGGGCGTGGTACACCGCTATGGGTCATACTTCGGAATCTTTTTTAGAACCTGAATTTCAAAAGCATGTTCTGGGTGGAATTGTGTGGGCAATGCGCCAAACACAGCAATCTAGTTCAGCGGGATCTGATCAGCGACCATAAACAAATGATCTGCTTGGATCAATTTTTCCAACGCGAATTTTTTACTCTCCAAGATCCCACGCGGCGGCATATCTGCCTGTTTCAAGCTTTAGAATTTGCCGCAAAATATCGTTTGCAAGCGAGCTGGCCCCAAAGCGGAACAGGTTTGGAGTCAACCAATCGTCGCCTAGTGTTTCTTTGACCATGACCAAGTAGTGAAGCGCCTGTTTGGCTGTACGAATACCACCCGCGGGTTTCATACCAATCCTAGGACCGCCAGCAAGGTGCGTATCTCGAATCGCCTCAAGCATGACAAGTGTGACGGGCATGGTTGCCGCCGGTTGAACTTTTCCAGTGCTGGTTTTAATAAAAACTTCCCCATCCACGATTGGTTTAGCGCCGGGTCGACTCAAGATAGCGTCAATCGCCAAATCACTGGCGCGCCGAACATTATCAAGGGTTTCAAGCTCTCCGGTTTCAAGAATAATTTTTAGGTGGGCAGAGCCGCACGCGGCTTTTGTTTCAACAATTTCTTTTCGAACAGCCTCGAATTGACCCGAGAGAAAAAGTCCCCGACTCACAACCATGTCAATTTCATCGGCCCCAGCAGCGACAGCGGCGCGAACATCTTGAAGACGAATATCAAGCGGGTATTGACCACTTGGAAAACCAGTTGCAACGGCGGCAATTTTGATTGAGTGTCCAGCAAGAGCTTCTTTGGCAACGCGAATTAGCATTGGGTAAACACAAATCGCCGCGACTGACGGAACAGGATCCTTTAGCGGAGCGCTGGAGGTGTGCGGAGAGATCGCCTTGGCGCAAAGGGCGCGAACTTTTTCGGGACTGTCCTTTCCTTCCAGTGTTGTAAGGTCCAGCATGGACATGGCCAACCGAAGACCAGATGCTTTGGTGGAGGCCTTAATACTTCGGGTGGTAAAGGATGCGGCGCGTCGCTTTGCCATAACCGCGTCAACAGCGGCACTGGTCTTAAATAAAGGGGGAATGGTTGATGAATCTTTCATTGCGAGTTTCACCCCATCACAAATATGAAACTAATTTCCGCGGGCTTGTTTAAAAATCTCCGAGAGATTCTTTGTGGTTCTTAAATCAAGAACCTTGTTGTAAACATCGCCATAGAAAATCATGAGTGTTTCACTGCGATCATCGACCAACCA
>Ga0214919_10002320_pt1 | contig 30043 bp, 22 predicted proteins | sample LL1503_MetaG_FD_177994 | JGI IMG/M metagenome (GOLD analysis project Ga0214919, IMG submission 177994) | Freshwater microbial communities from Lake Lanier, Atlanta, Georgia, United States - LL-1503 | ecosystem: Environmental > Aquatic > Freshwater > Lake | place: USA: Georgia | collected... | reverse complement strand
GGGTTCTTGTTTTCTTTACTTTTATCTATAAGTTTTGGATCAATCGGAAGGATTTTTTTCAGGATCAGAAAGATTACCGGTTTAAGTTATCCCTATTTATATTTTTGTTGTGTACCGTTGGAATTTATTCCCTGGCAAGGGCTAACATGCCCATTTCAAATGTGTTTGAAAGTCGGTATGCGATTAACACGACACTAATTTTGTTGTTGTACATACTGTTTTTTGACAATTTTATTTACCACAAATTAAAGTTTGCCATTATCGGGTGCATCATTTCATTTTTCTTTTTTTCATATGTTAACCATTTAATTGACTTGGTCAATTTCACGAATATGACCTCGGGTTCTGTGATCAAACATTCAATTCAAAAACGTGAACATTATTTCTTTAGAGACTCTTTAAATAGAAAGATTGATATATCAGCACCGACGCTAAAAAACCTGGGTCAATTAGCAAAGCCGATTGTCAATTTTACTGCGATTTTACCTAGTTCTGTCAAATACGTTAATGATGCAATCAATTTGACATTTAGCTATAAAATTTATTCTTTGGACCCTGATTTAGCTAAGATTTCTCAGATAATTCAACAAAATAAATATGATACATTACAGGGGTCAAATCAATTTAAATTAGGGGAATTTGAATTTGATATAAATTCAGCACATTTTTCATACACCGGTTTAAAAGTCAAGGGTAGGATTTTAAATGGATCCGATGGGTATTATATGGTATTTGAAAATGCCCAACATCAAAACTGGGTTTTTAATATGTATTGGAGGGAAATAGATCGCCGCAAGCAACTGACTCATTGGGATGGAATATATTTGAGAAATTTGAGTGGAACGGTCCCCTTTATTTATTTACCTGATGATCGTTATGTGGCTAAAATCTTTAAGGTCGAGGATGGGCTGCCTACATTCGTTGGCGTAACGCCAAATTTCAGCGTTAAAGGGATGTAAATTCCCCTTTGAAAACTTGTACGGCAGGGCCCGTTAAGAATATTTCCGTAAATCCATCTTGTGAATTTCCTTCAAATGAAACAGATAATTCTCCACCTAATGTTTTAATTTGAACAGGACTTTTCATGCCCTGAAATACGTGTGATATCAAAGCCGCCGCGGTCACTCCCGTTCCGCAAGAATAGGTTTCATCCTCTACGCCACGCTCGTAGGTTCTGACAAATATGGTTTGTGCGTCAACTTTCTCGACAAAATTGGCATTTGTTCCTTGAATGGGCTCGTATGCCTCAGAATATCGAATAGTTGCCCCCACATTTTTCACATCATAAAATTGAACTTGCTTTACAAATCTCACGAAGTGTGGCGACCCGGTATTGGTGAAAAAATCATCTCCATGTTGGTCTATCGCATGTACATCCATCATTTGAAGGGATATTTTGTCTGCGCTAACAAACGCCGTGTGAGGGCCATCTATGGCAATAAAACTTGCTTTTTCTTTGATGATATGTAAATCAGCTGCAAACCTTAAGAGGCAACGACCTCCATTGCCACACATGGTGCCAATGGTTCCATCGGAATTATAGTACACCATTTTAAAATCATATCCCGGTGCATTTTGTAATAGCATAAGCCCATCAGCCCCAACCCCAAATCTTCGTTGGCACAACTGCGCAATAGCCTCTTTACTGAGATTAAATTGCTCATTGCGATCATCGATTATGATGAAGTCATTTCCGGTACCTTGGTATTTATAGAATTGCATAATTTTTAATTACGCGGCAATTTAGGGATTTTGGATTAAATAACGCTCCTTAATTACTTGAATGTGATGTTTTTCGTGGCCAGCAATCATCCAGGCTAATGCGCGAACGCTGACCGACTGGCCATTGGCATTGCCTAATTGGTTCGCTTGGATCGTGCTAAAGGATTCAATTAGGCTTACAGTCGCTTGACGAACGTGGCGATATTGTGTCAAAATATCTGCAAAATCCTGAGATTCATATTGTGCATGAAGCAAATATTCATTTTCATCAAAACTCGGAAGTGCTTGTCTTTCTCCTCGGGAAATAGCGAGGGCTCGGTAGCTAAAAATGCGTTCAGTATCTATGATATGACCTAGGAGTTGTTGGATGCTCCATTTACCAGGTGCATAGGCGAAATTTTCTTGGCCTTTTGCTAAGTTCTGGTAGATTTCGAGGAGCTCAGTATGCTGGCTTTTCAGGATATCGAGCAATTGGTCCTTAGCCTCAAAGTTCAGGTATTCAGCGAAATAGCTTGAGTTTGGGTATTCATAAGGCTCAGGTAGTCTCATTATTTCAATAAATTTTCCACAAAGGTATTGTTTGAAAGCAGAAAATGCCTAATTTTGTGCCACCAATTTAAAAAGGTCCGGTAGTTCAGTTGGTTAGAATACATGCCTGTCACGCATGGGGTCGCGGGTTCGAGTCCCGTCCGGACCGCCAACTTTAATTTAAGTCTCTGATTTTCAGGGACTTTTTTTATGATGTAACTTGAAAAATAAATTAAAATCTACTATGAAAATGAACCAGGAAATCATTCAGTTATTTGATGAATATACACACAAACCGTTAAGCCGAGAAGTATTTTTGAGTCGCTTGACTAAATTAGTAGGCGGAGTAGCGGCCTTAAATACTATTCTGCCAGCCTTAGAAGGAAGTTATTCCGCTAGTGCAATAGTTGCGGAAGATGATGCGGATCTACATTTTTCTACCGCTGAATTTCCATCACCCAATGGAGTCATCAAAGGATATTTGGTGCAGCCCAAAAACGCTAAGCAATCCTTAGGTGCTGTCTTGGTGATTCATGAAAATCGGGGTTTGACGCCACACATTAAAGATGTAACTAGGCGAATTGCTAAAGAAGGTTTTATTGCTTTAGGAATTGATGGACTAAGCCAATTTGGGGGTACGCCCACGAATGAAGACGAGGGGCGAACGTTGATAGGGAAATTGGATGCCAAGCAAAATCTTGAAAATATGATGAGCGGCTTAAGCTACCTTCGAACGTTAAAAAATAGTAATCAAAAAACGGCTTGCATAGGTTTTTGTTGGGGTGGAGGTATTGTCAACGATCTAGCAGCGAAGGATCCCCAATTAACCTTGGGCGTTCCGTATTATGGTCGACAAATTGACCCAGCTTTGGTGCCCAACATCAAAGCCAAATTAATGTTGCATTACGCAGGATTAGATGAAAGGATTAACGCGGGCATCCCAGCCTACGAAAGCGCATTGAAAAATAATCACATTGATTATCAACTGTTTATTTACGAAGGGGCCCAACATGCCTTTAATAATGATTCGTCCCCAGCTCGCTACCAAGAAGCGACGGCTAAATTGGCCTGGGAGAGAACGATCAACTTCTTTAAAAAGTATTTAAAGAGCTAGCTTATTCCTTCTCCTTAAACAAATTCAAGTGCTTATTATTGATGAGAGGTTTGGCCCAAAACCCGATGCTGAAAATATAGAGCAGTGTGATGAACAAAACACTCATACCTATTTTTAAGCCAAAAATATCCCCAATCCCTCCAATGATAAAGGGTAAAATGGCTCCTCCTACGATCCCAGTAACCAAAATTCCAGAAAAGGAACCATGATTCTCTTTGAACGAATTTAAGGCTAAGGAAAATATGATGGGAAACATCACGGAAAGAAATAAACCAAGCAATGGGAAGGCCAATAATGCCATGGATTTTGTGCCTAAAAGCGCAAGAGCTAATGATGCAATGGCTAAAAAAGAGAACGTGACGAGGACAGTTCTGCTATCTAAAATTTTCAATAAAATTAATCCAAGGATACCTCCAGCGGTCATGAGTCCCCAAAAATAGGCTATCGTATCTGCACCTGTGGTCTGCGGATCTACCCTGTGATAGGTGGATAAAAATTGTGAAATCCAATTCGAGATTCCCTGTTCTGTGCCGACATAACAAAGCATGGCGATGAAATATAAAATCACATATTTATTCTTAAACAAAGTTAAATGGATCTCTAATGGACCTGGTTTTTCACTTTCATCCAATTCAACTTTTGGGAATTTAGATGCATAAATAATCACGACCATCAATAAGCTAACGGCGATAAACAAAACATAAAGGGAAAGCCAGGGGAATGCGTCTGGTATTTGTTTGAAAAATGTCGCAGACCAACCTCTTTGATTGACGGATAATTTTTTTTGTAGAATAAAGGATTGATAAACGAAGGGGCTTAAATACGAAGCAGACCCGAAAATCAATTGGGCCCAAACAGAAAAATTGGCATAATTTTCTTCTCCCCCCGCCGTTCTAAGAAGTGGATTCACCACGACTTGCAACATGGCCATTCCGCAGCCAATCATAAATAACGAAACGATTGCCGACATATAATTGGGTGAAATGACGATCAAAAGAGAGCCTACACTAGAAAGTAAAAAAGCAAACATCATAACTTTCTTTTCTTTGAAAACCTCTAGCATAATACCTGCCGGAATGGACATAAATCCATACGCAATGAAAAAAGCGAAGGGCAACAAGGACACCATGGTTAGGCTTAAATGAAAACCTGTGATGATGTCTGGAATGATCGGGCCTATGATGTTAGACAGAAATGAAATGACGAAAAAAGTCAACAAAATGATGAATACGATGTACGGACTTTTTTTCATTTTTTTTGGTTTAGGGATTTCAAATTTAGCCGATTTTTTCATTAATCGACTCATTTAAATTATTTGAATTAGCACAGTAGGAAAAATGAAACGCAACGAATTTAATTTTGCAATTAAACGCGTATTTTTTTTATACATTTACGATTCATTTAAATGATTTTAAGGTAAACAATTGCGATGGAAACCTACGGAAATATTTTAGTTATAGTGACTCCTTTATTTTTATTTTTAGTGCTATTTGAAAAGTGGTACGGCTGGTATAAAGGATTTGAAACGGTGGAAACCTTGGATATGATATCCAGTTTAAGCTCTGGGGTAACGAATTCGACCAAGGATGTTTTGGGTCTTAGTGTAGGGATTTTATCCTATCCATGGCTCGTAGAACATTTTAATTTAATTCAAGTTCAGTCAAGCGTCTTGTTATATTTGATCGCGTTTATGGCCCTCGATTTTTCAGGATATTGGGTTCATCGCTTAAACCATACCATTAATATTTTTTGGAATAATCACTTAGTTCACCATAGTAGCGAGGAATTTAATTTGGCCTGTGCCTTAAGACAAAGCATTTCTGTCTTTTTCCGAATTTTTACTTTTTTATTATTGCCAGCCGCTGTCTTGGGTGTTCCTCAAAATGTCATTGCCGTGGTGGCCCCGCTTCATTTATTTGCTCAGTTGTGGTACCACACTCGTCATATCAAAACGATGGGATGGCTTGAATATATCATCGTAACGCCAGCTCATCACCGTGTTCATCACGCGATAAATCCTGAATACTTAGATAAAAATTATGGCCAAATATTTATTTTTTGGGATCGAATGTTTGGTACATTCCAAGAAGAAAGGGATGATATTCCGGCCGTTTATGGAATAACTAGACCGGTAAGAACTTGGAATCCAATCAAAATTAATTTTTTACACCTTGGGTTATTAATTCAAGATGCCTGGCATGCAAATTCTTGGAAAGACAAATTACGAATCTGGTTCATGCCATTAGGTTGGCGCCCTGAAAATGTCATCAAGGAGTACCCTGTTTACAAAATAGAAGATGTCTACCATTTTGAGCATTATAAAAAAGAGGCTTCGCCTTCGCTTAGGTACTATTTGTGGGGCCAACTTTTTAGCTTGCTTTTGATTGTTTCCTATTTGTACAGCCATATCGCAAGCATAGGGACACCCAATATTTTTATTTATGGGGCATTTATATTTGTGCATATTTATGCACTGACTGATTTAATGGATGGGAATTCGAAGGTTTGGATTCTGGAGACGATCAAAAATGTGGCTTGCGTTTTATGGATTGTGCAATCGGGCGACTGGTTTGGCTCAACTCAAGTATCCGTTTGGATTGCACCGGCCTTAGTCGTTTATTTTGCGCTCACTACTTTTTTTGTATTTTCCTTTTGTCGAACACACTTAGTTTCGAGCCCAGCAAAATAATCGGTAAGTTTAATTTTTTTAGGGTCATTCCTAAAGTAATTCACGACTCTTAGCTCCAGCTTTACTAAATTTAAAATTAAGTAAAGCTTAGCTATTATTAAAATTCAAACAAATACTTTCTTTTTTTTACACAAGTAAATTGATAAAATAAACTTAATATCTATTGGTTGATTTTTTAATCATTGCTTGGCAAATGGATTTTTTGGACCCCTTTTATTCTTTACAGCATAGTTTACAAGCTCAATAAATAGCCAGTTAAATCCGATAAATCCTTTTCTTTTAATCCCATCGAGGTGGGTTCTGGCATCAAACTGTTTTTTTGCTGTACCCTAGAGGTCACATCTGAAGCTTTGATATTGTTTCTTTTTCCTGTTAAATCTTTCAGGATAATTTGTTTGGCGTCTGCCATTAAAAATCCATAATAACTGCCCGACTGGGTGCTAATCATCCAGGGCTCATACCCGAACGCTAAACTTGCCGACGGATTAATGATGGCGTCAAGCATGCTTTTTTTGTCAAATTTCTTTTTGATTAAGGTTAAATCAGGGCCAACATCAGCTCCTTTTCCGGCAATTTTATGGCAAGAAATGCAATTGGTTTCAAAAATATTTTTGCCTTTTTGGGCATCGGAAGGCATGTTCATGGCCAAGTCAATGGAAAGCGATTTTCCTCCCGGACGCTTAAAATAATCGGCCGCTAAACTGCGAATGGAAATGTCTTTATTATTGAATATATGAAGTTCAATGAATTCTCTAACCTTGGGTTTGATTTTCCCTTTTGCGGCGTCAACCATCAATAATCTAGCGCCATACGTATCTAGCGCTAATTTTTGAGCGAGCTCTTGCTTTTTTTCAGCCACTAATGTCGTATCATTTAATAATGAATTTTCGGATTGGATCATCCATTTTTGCTCCCGACTTAATTGTTGCTCTTCTTCTTGCTTCCAAGCAATTACATTTTCCCATGTATTTGTTTTTCGAAAACTAACCCAATAATCTGCTTGGCGGGCTACGTCGGTCAATTTCGATTTTGTTAAATCAAGCATCGCGTGCGCCGCCTCAGGGGTGCTCATAAATGCGATGGTCGTCATGGCTTCTTTTCGTTGGTTGATCGATAATGAAGCCGATTGAGCTCTTTTTTTAATCAAATTTATACTAGCGTTCGGATGTAGTTCCCACAAAATGGAACTTTGAGCTGTTGAAAAATTAAGAGGATTCAAAGGCAAATTTTTAACATAATCTGCATAAAACAATTCCCTTTTTTCATCTACACCGATACCCAATGCGGTCAATAAATAAGGATCTTTTGAGCTAACCTTTGCAGCTATACGTAACAAACTTTCTTTGCTATCCGGATAGTTTAGGTCCCTGAGACCTATCGCTATTTCCCTCATTAAAGCAGAAGGTAACGAATATCTCAAAAGCCTATGATTGATCTCTTGAAGATTTTTGCCAGATTTACGCAAAGCACGGTAAGCCGTTACCGCAATTTCAGAAGTGGTCCAGACCTTGGTTGCAGATTTTGATGTATTTTTAATTAAGATATTTTCTACTTTTTCTAACCCTTTGGGACCTAAAGCAGCTAACAACCAAATAGCCCTTGCCTGAACGTAAGGATTTGAGTCTGCCAACAGGGGTTCGATGTCTGGGATTATTTTTTCCCCCATATTTTTTAATTTCTCAAAGGCTACCGCTCTGACATTAATGGCGGGTGATTTTAAAACGCCCACAAGTCCCTTGGTGGTCGTAAAATCTAATCTGGGCGTTTTTAGATTTTTGCCTTTTGGTGTAATCCGATAAATTCTACCGTATCCTTTTTTGTCGTTCATCGCATGGCCACCCACGACCGCATCATACCAATCAGCCACGTAAATGGCGCCATCAGTACCTGTGACGGCATCACTAGGTCTAAACCATTTTCTTTTGTCGGCTTCGAAATTGTCATTCCAAATGTAAAAATCATCAGAGACCGGAAAGGAGCTTAAAAAGTCAAATTTTTTCATGTTGAATCCCGCACCTTTTGGATTGGTTTTATATCCAAACACTAAATTTCTTCCGGCTTCGCAACTTAACAGCATGCCTCTATATTTTTCTCCTAAGGCATCTCCTTCATAAACGGTCACACCTGTGGGGGAACCGGCACCTGTTTTGTCGCCCACTTTCAACACACCTGGGTCCTCTTGGTGCCAGTGTGCCGTAAAAATATCTTGGTCTAACCTTCGATCCCCTTGCCAATATCGGGTGCCGTCTTTGGAAAAATATCCGGCATTACTTCCTTCCATAAGCCAAGAAGTTCGGCAGGCAATGACTTGGTCATCGTTGTCATTTTGCCACATATTGCCATACGAATCCATGGCCACCTCATAACTATTTCTAAAATTATGCGCTATTACTTTTAATTGGCTTGCATCGGGAGCGATTTCTAATGCCAAACCCCCAACCCACACACGGCCATCATCGCTTTTTTGATTCCCCTCATTGTTTTTATTATAGGGAGTTCCACCGGCATACAGACTGCCTGAGCGCAATGTAAAACCCGACTTGTCTTTAACCACATGAGGCCCAGCATTTCCTACATTAAATATAAATTTTCCATAGGGCGTGGCCAAAAATGAGTGCAAAGAATGGTCATGATCAAAGCCCCCAAATCCCGTTAAAAAGACTTCTTTTTTGTCAGGTTTATCGTCGTGATTTTCATCCGTATACACGATTACGTTGGGGGATGCACTAACGAAAATTTTATTGCCGATGACCGCTATGCCCAAAGGGGCTTTTAAATCCATATCCTGAACAAAGACAGTAGACTTATCCGCTTTGCCATCTTGGTCTGTATCCTCTAAAATGACAATTCGATCCCCTTGGTTTTTGAAGTTAAAGCGGGTATCTGGCTTGTTATTAAAATCTCGATATTCTACGGCCTCAGTCACCCAAATACGTCCTCTGGCATCCACGTCCATGTTGGTCGGGTTGTACAACATCGGTGATTCCGCCCATAACTCGACCTCCAAACCCTCCGGAACAAACAAAGTAGTTCCGTCATTGGTGAAAAACAATGGAAATAAAAACAGGAGAATGGTGCTAATGATTTTCATGAATAACAAAGGTTTGAGTACTAATGAATCGATTTTTTAGGATACTAAATCTCTGACAAATCGATTGTTTTTTAAATAGCTTTCCAGCATCGTTTTTCCTGGAGGAACGGCGCCTTCAATTTGAATGGCCCCGGAATATCCAATCTCGTCGATGCAATTTTTTACGCGTTGGAAGTCCACTTTTCCCTGCCCCAAAAGCGCGTCATTTTCTTTAAAGTGAAATTCGCAGATTTGATTTTTTTTACCAAGCCATTTGATTTCTTCATAGATGTTGTAACCCATTTTTTCTGAATTAGCCACATCATAATAAACCTTTAAATGGGTCGATCCCACGGCGTCAATGATGCGCATGTGTTCTTCGGCGCTTAACCAAGATTCGATGCCCAAAGTAACACCCGCTTTTTCTGCAATGGGCATGATGTCCTTGAATTTTTGAATGACCGCATCTTGTCCTTTTAAGTCATTTTTTAAATCCCCTTGATTGAAAAAGGCAATTAAAACGGCTTTGATTTTGAATTCTTTGGCCACTTGAATGCTGTCGGCGACCCACTGGTCCGTCTGCGGGTCCGACTTAAATGGGTAGTTGTTCAGCTCGCCGATGCCTAAACCCGTAAAGCCAACGTGAAAGATTTTAGCTAACGATTTATAAGCTTCTTGCACATCTTTTCTTCGTAAATGCATGTTGTTGGCCTTTAAGCCAAGGCTTAATTGGACACCATCCAACCCTATTTCTTTCGCCATTTCCATCGCCCCTAAATTGGAGGTATTGGAGATCGACCAATCACAAGCCCCGATGGAAAAACGTTTGTCCTTTATTTGGCGCTGATCTTCGGCATGTAAGGCATTTGTATGAGTGATGGCAGCAAATACCCCCAAAGCACTTTTTTGTAAAAATTGCTCTCTTTTCATAGGTTTTATAGGTTTATTTCATTTTAGCTTTACCCAAATTACTAAATTTCAAAGTTAGTAATTTATAAAGCTTCATTCGATTTGATTCCACTTTACTCATTTTATCTATTTATTGATCAACCAAATTTCCGCCATTGGGGTACCTCGTTCTCCTTCGCCTCTGCCTACTTATACTAACGAACAAATCACATTGGACTCAGTTGCTAAATTTAAATGAAAAAATCCAAATTTTTTGAATTGTCGAAATTTGCCAATGAAGCTTTGCCTTTTGGCATATAATTATTCCTTATATTTATTCAATCTTCTTTCATTACATGTCAAAATTTGCCATTTTTTTTCTCCTATTCATTTCTTGCGCCCAGGATGAAATAAATCCGTCGGCAGATTATGTTCCGCAAGTAGCCAAAGGCTATGCCATCCCACATACCTATTATACGTTATCTTATTCCCCTACTGACCGACAAGCTGAATATGCCTTTTATTATTTGTCCGTCGCGTCGATTAATGGCAATCAAGGAAGAACGGATGACTTTCGTATAGACCCCTCCGTTAAATCGAATCCAGTGACGAGCACCTCCTTTCAAGGATCGGGATTTGATCGTGGACATTTAGCCCCTGCCGCCGATTTTAAATTGAATTTAACCGCCATGTCAGAAACCTTTTTCATGTCCAATATGTCCCCGATGACCCCATCGTTTAATCGAGGAATTTGGAGCAATTTAGAAGATAAAGTGCGCGAAAACGCGTTGAGTTTAGGGGGTGTTTATGTAGTTACAGGACCTGTTTTAACGAACTCCTGTGGAACCATCGGGACTGGAATAACAGTGCCTTGCTCCTTTTATAAGATAATTTTCAAGGAAGGTTCGAACCCCAAAATGATTGGATTTTTGTTGAGCAATTCGGGTTCTTCTTTGCAGCTAAAAAACTTTATTGTTTCGGTGGATGAAATTGAGAAGTCGACCAATTTGGATTTTTTCTCCTCCCTCTCAGATGATATTGAAAGTTCTTTGGAGGCCAATAAATCCCCTTCGGGTTGGAATTTCTAAACTCAAATGAATTGACCTTTAAATAAGATTTTCATAATTTAAAGGGTGTTTCATGTAATTTTGATATACATTTTCTTAGTTCTAATTGATGAAATTCACTTTAAATCACTTTTGGGTATTTATTGGTTTCATTTTCTTTTCTTGCCTAAAAGAACCTTATCGTGCTCCCATTTATGTCAACACGAGGGATGCGAATGAAATAAAGGCCACATCTGTTAAACTTCATGCAGATGTCCAAAGTCCTGATGCAGGTGAAATTACGGATCGTGGGTTTTATTGGACCGCTAATGATAGCGCTGCTACGGTTTTAAAAAACAAAATAAGTTTGGGTCCTGGAAGCGGCGAATTTACTTATATGTTAAAGAATTTGCAGGCGAAGAAAGCCTACTCATTTTTTTCATATGCCATTTCAGATCGCAATAATGGCCAAGGAAATGTCAAAGCTTTTAGTACGCTTGAATACCGAGTGGCAACCTTGTCCACCGATACGGTTAAAAATATTGGTATTACCAACGCCTTAATGGGGGGTGAAATTACCTATGATGGGGGAAAGGTAGTGACTGATCGAGGAATTTGTTTCAGTCAAACGAAAGCACCTACCATTAAAGATTTAAAGATTTCAGTCGGTGATGGAGAAGGGAAATTTGCGATAGTCGCCAGCCAATTAAAAGAAAACACGCTTTACTATGTTCGTTCTTTTGCCGTAAATTCCATTGGGATAGCCTATGGAAATGAACGAAATTTCACCACTTTGGATTATCGCTTGGTTAAACTAAAAACCAATCCTGCTTCCGATATAGGGATGTTTTTAGCCACGTTACATGGGGAGGTTTTTGACGATGGGGGTGGGCATATCATGGAACGAGGATTTTTAATGAGTCTTTCTCCAAATCCCTCGCTTTCTGACATGAAGTTTGTTTCTAGCCAAAGCGTCGTGGGGCCAATGAAAACCGTGGTGACTGAATTGATTGAAAATACCACGTATTATTATCGGTCATTTGCTAAAAATGAAAAGGGGTATTCATTGGGAAATATTCAAAGTTTTACGACGCTCGACATTAAATTTCCGGAGATTGTTACCCTGCCTGTTACTAATGTTTCGTTTACGTTGGCCAACTATGAAGCGGAGGTAAAATATGATGGTGGGGTTCCTATTTTGGAACGGGGTTTTTGTTTTAGTACCCAACCTAATCCTACGATACAAGATAACAAATACCTTGTCTCAGGGGAATTGGGAGTATTTAAATTGGTGATGACGGAATTGCAGCCTGGGACCTTATATTATGTGCGAAGTTTTGCTAAAAACAGGAAAGGTTTGCAGTATGGAAACCAAGTTTCGTTCACCACTGTGGCTTATACTCCGCCAACCGTTATCACCCAGGATGTGGGCCAAGTAACTACTCAGTCAGCACAAGCGAATGGCCAAGTTTCAGATGAGGGAAACACCCCTGTAACGGAACGAGGATTCTGTTTTGGGCAAAACCGAAACCCAAGTGTCAATGATCGGAAAGTAGATTTAGGTTCTGGTTTAGGCGGTTTTTCGTATAATTTCTCGGGTTTATCGGAAGGAACTACGTACTATGTTAGGGCCTATGCGATCAACAAAAAAGGGATATTTTATGGGGAAGAAAAAAGCTTTAGAACGGCGGTAACTCCACCTCCTCCTCCGCCACCGCCTGTAGTGGTTGTCACACCTCCTGCAAGTCCGGGGACAGGGGGAACTACTCCTCCGGCTACGCCAAGTACGCCGTCAACACCAACTACACTTTTGAAAGTTGGCGATCGATATCAAGGGGGCATCATTGCGTATATATTACAACCAGGGGAACCCGGATATGATGCAAATAATCAGCATGGCCTGATTGTTTCTCCTGTTGAATTTACTTGGATCTCTTGGGGCTGTTATCCTAGGCCTATGGGTTGTAGTTCAAGTGCGTATGGTTCAGGCCAAGCGAATACAAATATTATCTTAGCAAATTGTTCAGAGGCGAATATTGCAGCTAGAGTTTGTGATGATTTTGTAAATGAAGGGTATTCGGATTGGTTTTTGCCAAGCTTTGATGAATTATATAAAGTCTTTTTAAATCGAAATATTATTGGTGGTCTTTCGATGGATACTTATTGGACTTCCACAGAATTTTTCACTACCACCTTAAATCCAAATGTTGTGGCAGCAGATATTGTATGGTTCAATAATGGCGCGAGAAATATATATGAATTCAATAAAAATGCACCCATTCGCGTTCGTGCCACCCGCTATTTCTAAGCACATTCCGCATAAAAAATCTTTCCATGCTTGATCGTTAATTTGCCGGTCATGTGTAAATTCCGAATCACACGAATGACTGTCTCAACACGCAATCCCGTTAAATTGGCAATTTGTTGGCGCGTTAAAATAAATAATCCTATCTTGTTTCTGTAATACAAACCTATATGAAAAAATTACTGCTTTTGATTTTTCTTTTTGGCTCATTCGTATCTTCGAGTTCAGCCCAAAATGCCGTTCAACAAGCCAATCGTTTTATCGAGTTACTAACAGAGGAGCAAAAGCTCTCAACACTTTTCCCATTTGATAACAATGAACGGTATAATTTTCATTTTGTGCCCATCAAGCGGAAGGGGGTCACTTTCAATGAAATGTCCGCTGAACAAATAGAAGTGGGTTTAGGTTTATTGAAAATTTGTTTGAGTGATCAGACGTATAAAAAGACCAATGATATCGTCAAATTAGAAGTCATTCTGAAGGAACTGGAAAAAAGAAAACCGGAGGATAAATACCGCGATCCGGGCAATTACCATTTTACTATTTTTGGGATACCTTCTGAAAAGAATATCTGGGGTTGGAGATTTGAAGGACATCATATTTCATTTAACTTTTCTTTTGATCAGAAATTATTGGTTTCAGGGACGCCTGGGTTCTTGGGTACGAATCCGGCCATCGTGCCTAGCGGGCCTGCGATGGGGACACAAATTTTAAAAGAGGAATCGGATTTAGGTTTTGATTTGTTGCATTCTTTGAATAAAGTTCAGTTTAAACAGGCGATGATTGACTCGGTTGCTTATCCAGATATCTTGACTTTTGATAAAAGAAGTGCGCTCATTGGCGACCCCAAAGGGGTGAAATACAGCGATTTAAATAAGGAGCAAAAAGCCATGATGCTTGCACTTGTTCGACTATATGTTTTCCGCTACTCACATTTGTTGGCCGAAAGTATGTTGAAGGATATTCAAAAAGCAGGGCTTGAAAACTTGTGGTTTGCTTGGGCTGGACATACCGAACCTGTGATTGGAAAGGGTACTTATTATCGGGTTCAAGGCCCTTCTATGTTGATTGAATACGATAATACTCAAAATAATGCCAACCATGTTCATTCCGTGATCCGGGATTTGAAAAATGATTTTGGCGGTGATTTGTTATTGGAGCATTATAAAACGGCCCACTAATTTATTTCCTAAATTTTTTGATTCGAAAAAATGTGAGGTAATTGGCATCATGATTATTATGTGCGCCTTCAAAGGCATCGTCGTAGGCAGTCCGACAAGCCAGTAAAATATTTTTTCCGTCAAAAAGCCAGTCGACATACTGAAATCCATGCTTGATCACATCAGGATGTTGGAATACGATCTTTTTCAATTGCCAATTTTTCAAGTCGCTTGAAAAGCATAAGGCCAAGGTATTTCTAATTGATGCTGGGTTTTTACCGGGGTTTGCATTTTTGACTTCATCCGGAATAAAGTTAGTTAGGGTCCAATAAAGCTTCGTTTTAGGATCAAATCGAATGGTGAACTTTTTTGAACCTCCAGGGAATGGGATAAAACCTGTAGATCGATCAAAACTGGCCTGTGTGCCATCCGCACTAATTTTAACCATCGCCGCATATTCTTGTAGACTTGTTTTATTGTCGACGCGCAACATATTCCACACCCCTCCATCTGGGCCAACGACCGCATTTCCTTCGATCCAACCGCCAAATGCCCCATTAAAAAAAGTAGAATCATATCCCAGCACATTCGATTTTGTCCAATTGGCCGCCTGCATCGGATTTTTATCTATGGGAATGGACATCATAAAACTCCCATACCGTTTCCCCCAAACTTTTATGGGCCCCATCGCATCTTCCATGGCTCGCCATAATCGACCCTCATGTACGATGAGGGGCATCGGTGCGCAGTGATATTCGCCGGCTAATAATAATCCATTTTCAGCGTCCGTGGGGTTGGTCCAAGTTTCGCCTTCATCCATGGATTGCCTGATAATGGCATTTCCGTGATGCTTATGGGTTCCCATGAGGTATAAATGCGATTGATGCACAAATAATTTAGACCAAAATTGGCCGTCTATTTCACTGATCATTTCCCAGGTTTTGCCTTTGTTTTTTGATCGATAAATGCGTGAAACGGCGGAGCTATGTTCTGTGGATTTAGGCCCAAAAAAATCATGTGAAGCTAAATAATGTCCGTTGGCCAATACAACGATACTCGGCGATCCGATGTACAAGCCACTCGACGCGGGGCTATAGGCAATCACGGTTCCGGGTACTTTTGATTGGCCATAGGCCATAAGATATCCGCAAACAAATATGCAAGCCAAGAATATTTTCATCGATTTTTTCATCGTCAATAATACGGATATTTATCCCAAAGATTTGTATTGGGGTTGACAGCGCGAGGATCATTCGTTCGTTTCATCCAAGCTTCTAACTCTATTTTCAATTTATTTTTTTGTTTCTCAAATCGTTTTTCATTGGCCAAATTATGCAATTGGCTCGGGTCGTTTTTTAAATCATATAATTCCTCGGAGCCCCTTTTTTTCAACGTTCGGTCAACAAAAAAGCCATATTTTGAAGTATCTGCTAAAAGCAATTGTTTGGATGGGGAATCATCGATGTCGCCATAAGGGCCTACAGCCACCCATTTTTGTGGATCACCGGCCGGAAAACGATTGGGTTCAAAATTTCGCAAGTATAAAAACTCTTTCGTTCTGATGCCTCTAATTGGATAGCCCAAATCCCCCTTTCTTACATTGGCATGCCTTTCTCTTTCTACAAAAACGGCATTTCTATGGGCTATTGGCCGACCGTTGATCAAATTGATCAGACTCTTTGAAGGAAGATCAGTAGGTTTTTCGATGCCCAATACGTCCAACATGGTAGGCGCCAAATCGATTAAACTTATTAATTCGCTGGAGCGGGCCGACTTGATTTTGCCTTTCCAGTACATGATGAGAGGTATATTTGTCCCTGAGTCATAGCAGGTAGCTTTTGCCCTGGGGAAAGGCATGCCATTATCGCTTGTGATGACAATGAGCGTGTTTTCTAATTCGCCTTTTGATTCAAGCGTGGCGATGAGTTTGCCCACATTGCTATCAAATCGTTCCACCTCAAAATAGTAATCTAAGATGTCCTTTCTGACTACATCGGTGTCAGGCAAGTATCCAGGAACTTTTACTTTTTGTGGATCTAGTCCGGCTTGCTCACCAGTTCCTTTGACATAATCACGATGGGGATCGATGGATCCGAACCAATAAAAGAAAGGTTTATCTTTTGGTTTTTCTCCTAAAAATTCTTCAAAATTTTTGAAGGTTTTCCCTGCTGGATTGTCTTGGTATCCACCTATTTTAAAATTTCCTGGGCCCCAGCCTTTTTGTTCACTGCCCACAAATCCGCCTGATGCTTGAATGAGGCTGACAAAATTGGGAATGCTTACGGGGAGACTTCCCCATAAATTTCCACCTTCCGCGATTTGATGGGGATGCTTCCCAGTTAAAATACTGGCTCTGGAAGGACTGCAAGAGGCAGCCGAACAAAATGCCTGATCAAAAATCAAGCCATTTTTTCCTAAGCGGTCGATATTAGGTGTCCTAACAACTTTATCTCCAAAGATTCCTGCATGCTTAGACCAATCGTCTGCAACGATAAAAAGTATGTTGGGTTTTTTAGTGGAATTTTGTCCCCAAACATTTAAGGCCGTTAAGGTTAAAAACAAGAAAAAGAGTGATTTTTTGATCATCAGACAATGGGTTTAAAGTTTATCCTTTTCTGAATTCATGTGCCGTCTGAATAGCGGCCCTTAAATTTTCGATGGGCGTGGTATTGCTAACGGTGCAATTGGCACTTAAAATCACTCGATTAGGGGCATTTTTCAACACATCCAACGTAGCTTTTTTAACTTGGTCTACGGTTCCCGTTGAGATAACACCATGTCGATCCAATCCACCCATAACAGGTCTATCAAAGATTTCAGAGGCTTTTTGTAAGGTCAAAGCTTTTCCATCCGCTTGCAATGGGATGTTGACTATTTGTCCTGGATAATCTTGGAAACGAGGGGTAAATCCCTCATATTCACCATCGTAATCACAGATGTGAAGAATATTGTAAGGTACTAATTGGGCCACTTCTTTGTATAGGAGCATATCAAAACTCTTAATCGCCCGATTGAATAATTGGTAGTCGGCCACGCGATTTGTCTCACCCCCTTGCGCACAGGTATAAAATCCATCGACTCCCAATTTAGCAGCGGCTTGAACGAAATTTAAAATGGAAAGGGTCACGTTTTCCATGCCGCGACATACCGCCTCTGGATCCTCTTTGACATGTTTAACAAGCAACTCCCAGGGCACGGCTTGTTTGGCCATTTGGTAAGGCGAGTAAAGTGTTTGTATAATCATAGCCTCAGATTTCGCCTCTTTGACTAGATTTTTAATGACATATAGGATGGGCTCAAAAAAGGACTCGGGCATAATCGGTTGTTTATACCAATCTTTCGCTGTCTTTATTTGCTCGTTGAGCGGCAGACTCATTCCGTCAAATTGAATTTTGACAAAGTCCATTTGAGTCGCCTTGAAATAATTCATGTGGGCTTTAACCGCTTCATCTCCTTTTTTATTGAAGTGCATAAAAAAACCTGCGGGTATATAATCAGATTTAGATCCTTTTTGGAGCACGTCTTCCATTAAATCCCTTTTGGATTTTGCCTTCGCATTCAATGGTTTTTTTAGGATAGAATTTTGTGTTTGATTTCTTTCTTGCACAGCACCCATTAGGCCTATCGTACCTAAAGAGCTTGATTTCAAGAAATTTCTTCTGGAGGAATTTTTCATAGTATAGCGTTTTAAATAGAGTTTTTTTTCATGTTAAATTTTCAATTTTCAAATTAGCTTTACCCACTTTACTAACTTTTAAAAAGTTAGTAAAGTTAGTAAAGCTGCAGGTTAATTCGATTCTATAGAATTAGATTATCAGGTAAGTGATAATATATTAAACTGGTATCATTTTTTAATCATGTTTTTTTTATGGAAATTTATTCATTGAAAAATAAAATTTACAAATAATGTACGATTATATTATTGTTGGTTCAGGTTTTTTTGGTTCCGTATGTGCGAGGGAGTTAACAGATAGAGGTTTTAAATGCCTTGTTTTGGAGAAGAGGAGTCATATTGGCGGAAATTGCCATACTGAAAAAATTGACGGCATTAATATGCACACGTATGGACCGCACATTTTTCATACTTCCAATGAGCGTGTTTGGAAATGGATCAATCAATTTGCTACGTTTAATCATTTTACCAATCGGCCTATAGCGAATTACAAGGGCGAATTATTCGCCCTGCCTTTTAATATGTGGACGTTTAACCAACTCTGGGGAGTGACGCATCCGCATGAAGCGAAGGCGATTATTGCTGAGCAGTCGAAGGAAATAGGGGAGCCACAAAACTTAGAGGAGCAGGCAATCAAACTTGTGGGCAGAGATGTGTATGAGAAACTGATCAAGGGATATACATCTAAGCAGTGGATGAAGCCTCCCAATGAATTGCCCAAAGAGATTATTAAGCGCCTTCCCGTTCGATTTACCTACGATACGAATTACTTTAATGATCCGTACCAAGGTATTCCTATTGGTGGGTATACTCAGATATTTGATCAGCTGCTTAAAGGGATAGAGGTCCAATTAGAAACGGATTACCTGGCGGATAAGTCGGCCTGGGATGCCAAAGCCCGTTACACCATATTTACCGGCCCTATTGACGCGTATTATGAGTATCAATTTGGTCCTTTGGAATACAAAACCACGCGTTTTGAGCATAAAAAATTAACCGATACGGATAATTATCAAGGTGTTCCCGTGATGAATTATACGGATGCAGAAGTTCCATATACGCGCATCATTGAGTATAAACATTTTGAGTTTGGCCAAACCGATACGACTTGCATCACGTATGAATATCCGGAACCGTATGTGGCCAAGGTGACTGAGCCCTATTATCCCGTCAATGATCAAGTAAATAATGCCATTTTTGGTCAATATAAGGCTTTGGCGGATGCGGAAACCCATGTATATTTTGGCGGTCGATTGGCCGAATATAAGTATTACGACATGCATCAAATTATTGAGCGGGCTTTTGATTTATTGGATGAATTGAATTCATAAATCATTAGAAGCTTATAAAAATAAAATTTTCTCGCTGAATTCTTTGAAAGAAAAATTTCAATTTTTGTTTTCAGATGGAAATTCTATATTTTTTGGTAAATTCAAAAAATAAACCTGAACCTATGAAAAACATTTCTTCCCTGAGGTCGATCTTCGTCCTTTTATTCATTGCCTTTTTATCTTCCATTTCCTGTGCAGGGTTTGCAAATCCTCCGAAAAATTCAAAAGCTAAAATCATTAAGACCTTGATTGTCGACGGTCAAAATAACCATGACCAATGGGCCAAGGTAACCTATATGATGAAGCGTTATTTGGAGGAAACAGGAAAATTTTCAGTGGATGTTCAGAGAACGAAATATACCTGGAATGGGAAAGATTACGTTGACAAATATAAGATTCCTGGGCTTGCGTCGACGGTCGATTTACCTAAGTCGAGGATGGATTCTAGTTTTCATCCCAACTTCTCAGCGTACGATGTCGTGATTTGTAATTTTGGTTGGAATGCAGCGCCGTGGCCAAAAGAAACCCAAGAGGATTTTGATAAATTTATAAAAAAAGGGGGCGGTTTGGTGATCATTCATGCGGCAGATAATTCATTTGCTGAGTGGCCTGCGTATAATCAAATGATTGGTATTGGGGGTTGGGGCAATCGAACTGAAAAGGATGGTCCTTATGTGTATTATGACTTAAATAACCAATTGGTTCGCGACATGGCTCCTGGTCGAGCGGGTTCACATGGGCCACAAAAAGATTATCAAATTACGATTCGGAATGCAAATCATCCGATTACCAAAGGGATGCCTTTGACTTGGATGCATGCGCAAGATGAGATGTATGATCGATTAAGAGGCCCGGCAGAAAATATGGAGGTGTTGGGAACTTCTTTTTCATCCATCGAAAATAAGGGCTCAGGCCGACATGAGCCTATGTTATTAACGATCAATTATGGCAAAGGAAGAATTTTCCACACGCCCATGGGCCATGCGGATTATTCGGTGAGTTGTGTCGGATTTATTACCAGTATTTTACGTGGGACGCAATGGGCTGCTACAGGGAAAGTTGATATTCCAATTCCTGCTGATTTCCCTAAACCGGATGTAGTGAGTAAACGTGAATTCAAGGATTAAGAACAAAAAAATTGAACATATGAGTACTCGGAGAGATTTTATACAAAAACTTTCATTGCCATTAATGGCGATGCCTTTTGCTGCTTCGGCTGCGAATGAACTTGAAAAATCAGGTTTTACGGCCCCTAAAATCACTCCCTCAACGGTGGCCGATGGTCCAGTTTTACGGGTAGCTTTGATGGGCTTGGGAGGATATTGCAATATGGTGGCCAAGGCGATTCAGGCATGTCCTCGAGTTAAAATCACGGCTTTAGTGAGTGGTACGCCTGCTAAATTGGCTTCGTGGGGGGAGAAATATCAAGTCCCAGAGTCGAGTCGGTATAATTATTCGACCGTCGATCAAATCAAAGACAACAAGGAAGTGGATGCGGTGTATATCACCACACCTAATGCTTTGCATAAAGACAATGCCATTCAGATTGCACGCGCAGGCAAGCATGTGATTGTGGAAAAGCCGATGGCGTTAAACGCCAAAGAGGGTAAGGAAATGATCGATTATTGTAAGAAGGCTGGGGTTCATTTATTGGTCGGGTACCGCATGCACTTTGAACCAAAGACTTTGGAAGTTGTCCGTATGCGTCGTGAGGGAGAATTTGGGAAGATTTTATTTTTCCAAGGGCTTTCTGGTTTTGTGATTGGAGATCCTAAACAGTGGAGATTAAATAAGGCATTGGCAGGTGGTGGTTCCATGATGGATATTGGAATTTACTCGATCAATGGCGCGCGCTATATGGTAGGTGAGGAGCCTATTTGGGTGACGGCGCAGGAAACGAAGACGGATTTTGTGAAATTTAAGGAGGGTGTTGATGAGACGATTCAGTTCCAAATGGGTTTTCCTAGCGGTGCGGTCGCCTCATGTTTGTCGACCTATGCCTTAAATAATTTGGACCGCTTTTTTATGGATGGAACGAAGGGATTTGCGGAGTTGAAACCCGCTACGGGATATGGTCCAATTATGGCGAGAACGAACAAAGGCGAGATTGAGTTTCCACATGTGACGCATCAAACGGTTCAAATGGATGAAATGGCTAAGATTTTATTGGATGGAAAGCAGCCGATCATCCCTATGGATGGGAAAGAGGGCTTAAGGGATTTACGTATTGTGGATGCCATTTATGAGGCTGTTCGTACGGGCAAAAAGGTAAAGGTTTAGGGTTTTTTTGCTCAAAACTGATTTTTAGAGCAGTATATGATCAAAACCAATCATTGGATTTTGGGCGTAAAAACAGTTTGCTAAAACAGAAATGTGTAGGCTCGATTGTTAATTATTTATTCAGAATTAACAAAAGAATACCTAATGTAATGGTCATTTGGCTTGCCCAAAAAATGAACATCCATTTGGTTAAATCAGATTTTGCTTCGGCAATTTTCGTGTCGATGCTAGATTTGATTTCGGTGAATTGTTGGCTATTGAATGATTCAGCATCTTTGAATCTCTGATCAACATTAGATTGAGATTCAGAGAATTTTAGGTCGATATTTGATTGAAATGTAGAGAATCTCTGATCAATATTTGATTGATTTTGATTGAACCTTTGATTTGTAGCGGATTCAAATGTGATAAACTTCTGATCAATTTTATTGAATTTTTTCTCAAAGGATAACTCCAAACTATTAAATCGAGTATTTATCTCATTGATTTTTTCGTTCAAAAATTCCTTAGTGACCAGATTTTCGAATCTGTGGTCATTAAGTTCATGAATGCTTGAGACAAATTCCATGGCATCGTTATCGTTAAAGTTCAGCTTTGCACGAGCGATATCGTACAGTTTTATGTTTAGTGGTTTCATGGTCAAATGTAGTTTTAAATTTTATATTTCAAAACTAAATAACTGATCATTTTTCGACCTAAAAAGTATGGGTATATTTGTTTCTAGAAGTATTGTGATTAAATAAATGGTCTCAAAAATAGATCATTAAGAAATTTTGATTCTTCAAAGGATTCCATTGGTATTGACAAATTTATTTTACCTAGGCCTAGCAAAAAATAGACGCAATCCTTTGCGTCTATTTTAACTATCAGACTAATTCTTAGTAATTCTAAACTTTATAATACTGCTCCCATCCTTTTCTTGGAGGTGCACCTATCAGTAATTGGTTGGCTAATTTATTGTTCGTAATCTGCTTGGTATTTCGATCAAACAACAATTTGGTATTTAATTTTTGTGCCATCACACCTAAAGTAAATACTTGGCTTAAAGGTCCCGCAATCGCAAAGGGCGATCTTGTTTTCTCCAATCCCATACAGGCCTTCAGGTAGTTGGCATAATGATTCGACGGACTCACAGGCACCACGGGCAATTTATTCGCCATATCCTTCGCTTTATCCTCCGGAATAATCGACAAAGTACTTCCATGGGATCCCCCTTTAAAGGTCAACTCTTTCGAGTAAATAATCTTGCCTGGATTCAGTTTAGCCGGTTGGATCTTTCCATTACTTGGCGGCGGAATATTAGGGTCTAATTCAGAAACCCCATATCCTGCAGGAACCGGAGGGATGTTGTTAATCCCATCATACCAAGTAATATCCATGGCGGGCATGTTGCCGCGCGATGGAAACTTAAACAACAAGGTCGTCGAAAGCGGATAAAAGAATGGATTGTGTCCATCTGCTCTTTGCATACTGATTTCCGTAGGCAATCCCAAATTCAAAAATTCATGCGCGGTGTCCATGATATGTGCGCCCCAGTCGCCCAGTGCCCCTAATCCATAATCGAACCAACAACGCCATTGTCCGTTGACAAAGTCTTTTTGGTACTCATGTGGCTGCACCACTCCTTGCCAAATATCCCAGTCCAAGGTACTTGGAATAGGTTCGCCAGCAGGAAATTTCGTAATATTGGTATCCCAACCGTGCCACCTGCGCGCTGAGTTCATGTGAGCGGTCATCGACGTAACATCCTTGATAATGCCCGCTTCGTGCCATGCTTTAAACTGAAAATAATTAGCTTCTGAATGACCTTGGTTTCCCATTTGTGTGACGCATTGGCTATGTTTTTTAGCGGCTGCCATCATGAGTTCTACCTCATTAAAGGTCCTAGCCATTGGTTTTTCTACATACACGTGTTTGCCTAAGGCTAAAGCCATCATGGTAATGGGGAAGTGTGAATGGTCAGGAACGCCTATGGTCACTGCTTCAATTTGGCTTCCCATTTTATCAAACATCGTTCTGAAATCTTGGAAACGCGGCACATCGGGGAATTTTTCTAAGACAGCCCTCGTTTGAGGAGCTCCCATATCCACATCGCAGAAAGCCACAAAATTAGCTAATCCGGTTTTGGCGAAGGACATGACATCAGATCCACCTTGGTTACCAATACCGATACACGCTAAATTCACCTTGTCCTTTGCTGGTAAATTAGCCGGTCCCGGTAAATAATGGTTGGTCGATGAAGTCCAAATAGAAGGAAATGCAGAAGCTGCTGTCAACAAGGTCGAGTTCTTTAGAAATGACCGACGCGATTTTTCGTTTGATTTCATAGTTTATGTTTAAGCCTTCAAATTAATTAATATTTAATAAAATTCAATAAACTGAAGATTTTAGGGATAAGAATTTGTGATTTTTTTTGGATATTGGGTCTTTAATTTAGAACAAATCATTTTATGTCGACGACCCACAACGAAGCGCCAGCTCTAGTAAAACCTTCCATCGCCTTAATACATCATGTATTTTTCTGGTTAAATAATCCTGAATCCGAGGTAGATAAAAACGCATTAATTGCCGGTTTAAATACCTTAAGAGCGATCCCTTCCATTCAAAGCATGCATGTAGGCGTTTTAGCTTCTACCGAAAAACGTGAGGTGGTGGATACGTCTTGGGATGTTTCCGAAATCATGTTTTTTAATGACGCGTCGGGCCAAAAAGTATACCAAGATCATCCTATTCACATGGAATTTGTTAAAAATTGCGCACACCTTTGGAAAAAGGTATTGGTGTATGATGCGCAGGATGTGTAAGCTTTTATTTTTTAGTTAAGTATCCTATTTCAAATATTGGCATTTTTTGTGAGGGGTAAATCATTTTAATTGGCCTACCTAATTTGAAATAGGAATTTAATTTTTTATTAAATGACTGTTTGTTTCTTGTATCCACATAATCAATATTCATCACATTGATAATTGGAATTTTTAATGAGTCCGACAATTCCAATAGTCTAGTCATTTGAATCGTGTCTAGAGGGCTTACCCATGTCACAATATCATCATTATGATCATCGATGGACCTGATGTAATAAAAGCTCCAAGAGTCAAAATTTATAATAGCCTTCTTTTTTTCAGATGAACTGGTATGTTTTTGGATTGTAGAATAGTCTACACTGATCCAATAAAACCAATCACTAATTTTATAGTTAATGCCTACCATAAGAAGTGCAAAAACGAAGTAAATTTTTAAATAGATACTTGTATAAAATTTATATGAGTTGTCGAACAAAAAGCCAAAAATGGGAATCCAAACGAAGATAAAATGATGCCCCCATTTGACTCTACCTAAAATCAGGAAGGTAGCCAGCATCATGGCAATGCTTAAGCCATAAAGGCTAGCTTTGTAGAAATCGTTGGAATTTGGGTTGTTTTTCCAACGTATAAATGCAGGACCTAATTTGCTGAAGTTTCTAATGATAAATTGTGAAATAAATGCGATAAGAAATAAGATTAGGAAAATAGGATAATCTTTAAAATAGAAATGTCGATAATAGGTGCTACTTAGCAAATTACGGTTCAAGTAAAAGCTAAAATCAAACTGTTTGATGAAAGCGTTGGTGCCTTCAAGTCGATCATCAAAAATTTCTATTAATGTTTTCTTGTTTTCATACGGATGAAATACACCCTTTATTAATGATTCAAGCCCTAATTTTTCTTCATCAAGCAAGTGATTTTTTAAAGGTTTTGTTTCAAAACTAGGTATGGCATTACTGAAATATTTTACTGAAAGATTTGAATTTAAATATTGATTTACCAGAGTTAATAATAAAAGCAATGTAATAAACAATGAGATGCTAGATTTCCAATTCAGGTCTTTCAGATTGATTTTAACTAAGCAAAATGGAATTAAGGAAGGTATTAAATAGAGAAAAAATAATTTATCAAAGCAGGCTATTGCCCATATGAGTAATAATATGCTCGATAGCCCAAAGAGTCTTAAAAACGATTTTGATGTATATATTTTATGTACTAATATTCTAGTTAGTAAATATATAATTAGCGCTAAATTGACAGGTCCTGCATCGTGAAGTATAGTAAAATAAAAAGGGATGAAAAGGCACAGGATCCAAGTGCCTTTTTCACCTAAATTCAGCTCTTTTCTAAGTAAGTAAAAGAATAAAATCAACGATAAAAAAGAGTAGATTCCTTTGCCTATGATCAATGGAAATATTTTAAAAAACGGATAAAACAGTATTCCTTGTATAGTCCCTGTGTAAGGGAAAGGCATATTAAATTGATAATTTAATATGTTTTTACTGTAGGCTTGAAAACCCTCTGTAAAATTCACTAAATAAAAATTCGGATTTAGATAGGCTAAATTATGAAAGTGTAGGAACTCGTCTTGGTGAAAATTTATACCAAAATAACAGATTAAAGAAATAATTAAAACGACTCCAAACTGTTTCAAAACCATAATGAATCTGTATTTCAAAATACAAACATAACAATTTTAAATAAAAAGTTTGAGCCCTTATTACTAGGCGGTTATTTTTATTCTAAGATAGCGCAGCCTAAATACCTGCCACTCTATTCCACGGTAACCGATTTGGCTAAGTTTCTTGGTTTATCCACATCTAGGCCTAATTCTACGCCAATGTAATAGGAAAGTAATTGGGTCGGGATGACGCTTAACAGCGGGGCCAACAACTCATCCACCTCTGGAACTTCCATGACGTGGTCTGCCATGCTCCTTATCAAGGTATCATCCGCTGACACAACGGCAATGACCTTACCCTTCCGAGCTTTGATTTCCTGAATATTAGAAACGATTTTTTCATAGTAGGCATCTTTCGTGGCAATGAATAAAACAGGTAAATTCTCGTCGACCAAAGCGATTGGGCCATGTTTCATCTCCGCCGCTGGATATCCTTCCGCATGGATATACGATATTTCTTTTAATTTTAACGCGCCCTCCAAGGCCACTGGGAAATTATATCCACGACCCAAAAACAAGAAATCTCGTGCCGAAGCATAATGAATGGCCACCTTTTGAATCGCCTCGTGTGTGCCTAAAACCGCTTTTACTTTTTCGGGGATTAAAGCCAATTCAGCTAAATAGCGATTGTATTCTGACACGGAAAGCGTCTTTTTTTCTAACCCTATTTTGATGGCCATCATCGCCAAAACGGTTAATTGGGCCGTGAAAGCTTTTGTGCTGGCCACACCTATTTCAGGTCCCGCATGCGTGTAGGCTCCCGCGTGAGATAATCGGGCAATTGACGATCCCACCGCATTCACTACGCCAAAAATGAAAGCACCTTGCTCTTTTGCACGCTCTAGGGCAACTAATGTGTCAGCCGTTTCGCCACTTTGGGAGATCGCAATGATCACATCGCCCGAGTTAATCACTGGATTTCGATATCTAAATTCGGAGGCATATTCCACTTCTACTGGAATCCGACAAAGCGCTTCGATCATATATTCGGCGACTAGTCCGGCATGCCAACTCGTTCCACAGGCGACAATAACAATTCTTTTGGCCTGCGTGAAAACAGAAAGATGTTGGTCTATCCCCGCTAATGTTAAAATCTGATTTTCTGAATCCAATCGGCCCCTTAAACAATCCGTCAAACTAGCCGGTTGGTCAAAAATTTCCTTCAACATAAAATGATCATAACCCCCTTTTTCAATCTGTGCCAATTCCATGTCCAATTGCTGGATATAAGGTGTAATGGGCTCGTTGCCCAGATTTTTTAAAATGATTTCATCTTTGGAAATGATAGCTAATTCATAATCATTGACATAAATAACCTTTTTAGTGTATTCAATAATTGGTGATGCGTCGGACGCTAAAAAATGTTCGCCTTCCCCCACGCCGATCACCAAGGGACTGCCTTTTCGAGCAGCAATTAATCGATCCGGAAATCCATTTTCCATCACAATGATGACATAGGCTCCTACGACCCTTTTTAGGGCCACGCGCATGGACTCTTCCAACGAGTAATCATTATTTTTCTGTATCTCTTCAATGAAATTGACCAGTACTTCTGTGTCCGTTTCACTTTTGAAAGTGTACCCTTTTTGAATGAGCTCTTGCTTTAAGGAAGCATAATTTTCGATGATTCCGTTATGAACTAGGGTTAATTGGCCATTGTTCGAAGTATGTGGATGTGCATTGGCATCAGAGGGTTCTCCATGCGTGGCCCAACGCGTATGCCCAATTCCCACAGTCGCTGTTTCTGTAATTTCCTCATCCCAAACCTCCAATTCCACTACTCGACCCTTTCGCTTAAAAGTTTCCACTTGCTCGCCAAAAAGCGCTATTCCCGAACTATCATATCCACGATACTCCAATCTTTTTAAGCCCTTTAAAATAATGGTATACGCTTTTTGAGATCCAATGTAGGCGACAATTCCACACATATTTTTGTATTTTTTAAATAATTACAATAAATCAATCGAAATTTAATTTCATGCAAATATCTTATTTTTGACTAATTTTTGCAAATATATCTGTAATAAATTACGTATTAATAATTTATAGTAATAGTATTATTTTAATAAATGGTTTTTCCTAAAAACTTGTTTGATCCAAATTTTTGTGAGGGAACTCAAGAATTTGAGTTTGCACATTAGCACAGATTATTTTCGTGCTAAAAGACTAATAAATTAAATTTTTGACAGGATAATTTCGAGTTTTTGAATTTCTAAGGTACCATCATATTTCTCAATAGATTTCCGCATGGTTAATGGGTCAAATTGATTACGGTTTTCGATTAAGGTCCGAACTTCATTAGCAAGAATTTCAGGTCTTAAGTCAAAACATATTTTTCCATTTTGATCATTGATGATTAATGACGATCCCCCAGAATCCGTTGCAAGCACAGGAACACCGCAATAAATGGCTTCCATCATCACTAAACCCATGCTTTCTTCTCTAGAACAAGATAAAAACAAGTCCGCTGAATTTATTTCTTGAATATATTCTAATGGGCTTAAATTGTTTTTTATTTTAATGGCAGGATTTTTAATCGAATTTATATTTCGTCTTAGCACTTCTGAATATCCCGTTTTTGACCAATTTCCAATCCAAACAAATTCATATTTAGCCGGGTCAAAGAGCTTACTTATTTCGACAAATATTTCTACACCTTTAATTTGGCAAATAGTTCCTGAGCCAATAATTTTTATTTTATTTTTTGAGGTCTGCGTCAATTTTGTTAAACATGAATCAATAAAATTTTTATCAATACAAGACGTAATAGTCGTGCATGGTTTTAGGGTGATGGATTTTAATTGATTGTAAATAATATCTGAACACGCAATATAGTGATCTACCTGATTTAAAATAATTTCAGTATCGGCTAAGCTCAGGTGCCCTATTCCAAAAAGATTTTCATGAATATGTAAAAATTTGTAGGCGCTAAAATGATTGCTATATTTTAATACTCCTGCGTTGGTGATGGTATTGATATACCAAATGTCACTATTGAACTCGAGCTCAATCTTCTTTAAACGATTTAGCATGACATCTTCGCCCAGGTGAAATCTAATTTTATCGAAAAGATTAAACGTACTTTCTAAGTAAAATAATTTGACATCTTCCTGCAAGCTAGGAATTAATTCACCTCCTTGTTGCATTAAAACTATCCCTATGTCAAATTTGGAACGATCCAAGCTTTCAACGATGTTGAATAGAATTATTTCCGCTCCAGTCCGGTTGAGGTCTTTGGTAAAGAATAAAATTCTCTTTTTTGTAGACATTTTTTAATTCGAAACGGATTTTTACCAACGAATTCACCCAAAGAATTTTTCTTTATTGGTCAATTAAATCTTGTAGCCTCAGAAGGAATCGAACCTTCATCTTAGGTACCGGAAACCTACATTCTATCCATTGAACTATGAAGCCGAGGCAGTAAAATTACGAATACTTCTCCAAAGTTTTAATCAGTACCCCAAAATCTTTTGGGTAGGGTGCTTCCACGGTCATCGGGCTTCCATCTATCAATTTAAAACTCAAACTAAAAGCATGCAAGGCCACTCGGCGCATAATAGGCAATTCCTCCGATTCTTTTTTTAAATGATAATTTCGTTTTAAATCCGAAACATACACATCCGGTCCACCATACATTTCATCAGCCACAATGGGGGCTTTTAAACAGGTTAAATGGATCCTGATTTGATGCATTCTGCCTGTGATGGGCATGCATTCCACTAAGGTAAATCCTTTGTAGACCTTTAAGGTTT
>Ga0214919_10002319_pt1 | contig 30043 bp, 37 predicted proteins | sample LL1503_MetaG_FD_177994 | JGI IMG/M metagenome (GOLD analysis project Ga0214919, IMG submission 177994) | Freshwater microbial communities from Lake Lanier, Atlanta, Georgia, United States - LL-1503 | ecosystem: Environmental > Aquatic > Freshwater > Lake | place: USA: Georgia | collected... | reverse complement strand
ACGCCGATCGCGGCCACAACGTCCGACATCTCGCATGCGAGTTTGTACGAGAGGATCCCTCCGTTTGAATGTCCAAGTGCGTACACCCTCGAGCTATTCACTGGCAAACTGTTGCGTAGATCAGTTATTACATTTCGAATGAATGTGATGTCGTCAATCGACTGGGTTGCCGCGGGGCCACAGCAATACCCGCCATTCCAGGTCTGGTAGCCACTTCCGTCCGATTGGTTCCCGACTCCGTCCGGGTACACCGCGATGAATCCGTTTGATTCTGCAAACCCGTTGAGGCCGGAGTTCGCCTCAAATTGCAAAGAAGTGCCGAGACCACCGTGAAGCGCAATTACTAGTGGAACAGATGTGCCGCTCGGGATGACTGATGGGACGTAGATGCGGTAGCGACGTGTGCGGCCGTCCGGTGTCACTAGCGACCTCTCTGACCGAGTGCCGATCGCATTGGCCGCAGCTACGACTCCTGCGTATGGGTCGAATGTCTCGGGGGATGGAGTCGGGGGTTTGATCGGAAAGCTCTTGCGGAGAGTTCGAGCGGTGTACGGCGACTTCGCGCTGATTGTCACGGCGAGTGTGCACTTTCCTGACGCTTGAGTCTTGATTCGCAATCCGGTTATCGAGCAATTTCCCTTTACTATCCATTTCTGTTTGCCGCGCGAGTTCGTACTCAAGATGGAGTTGGCCTTGATGCTTGCTGATGGCTTCAATGACGTCAGCTTCCACTTAGCGGTGGGCTTTGTCGCAGCAACCGCACTTCCGGGCGTCACCAGTGACGAAATGGTGGTAATCAGCACAACCGATGCGAGGGCCGCGAGGAGAAATCGTCTGTTTCGCCGATTGTTCACAAAGATCGCCCTGACTTTGCAACTGCCGAGAGAGTGGCGACCACGCAAGTGACATGAAGCTCAGTCGCCCGCGCTACCGAGAGGGCACCTGCAATACACATGCCTGACATCGCAGAGAGCCCAGTCAAGTGGCTCATCGCGAGAGCCCGAGAATCTCTCATCGATAATCCGAAGTAACTCCGATAATTCTTGGCCCATTTGTCAACCCCTTTGTCCCAAATGCATCGACGTGTCTCCTCTATCTTCGGCGAGAGATTCACACCGGCAACGAGGGCCCGCATGGCAGGACCGTGTTTCATTGACAACTGGAGGAAAGAATCAGTCGCACGCCGCATCATCGGCTCGAATTCTTCCGGCTCGCCACGCACATTGTCGTCAAGAGATAGGCGCGATTCATGTCGTTCAAGGAGAGCGATGATGAGTGCATCACGATTATCGAAGTGTGAGTACACCACTGGTCTTGTCACTCCGGCGGCAGTCGCGAGAGTGTCCATACGAAGTGCATCCGAACCTCCATGTTCGAGTAGTACCTCGGCGACGTCTAGTAGTTGTCGCCGACGGACATCAGGTTTCGTTCGGGCAGCTCGATCTCTATAGGCCGGCGAAATTGAAGTTTTGGACACAGACCGACAGTAACCTACAATCTGTAGGTATACAAGATGAGGTGGTTTACTAATGCCGCAAGGGTTCACGGAATCGACACTTCTTGACGTCGTGGATGGCGATGGATACACGGGTTTCATGTTGCGCATCGCGCGACACGTGGATGAAGGTGTCGCGTGGTTGTGGCTGGTTACGTATGGGCCCGACGGAGTTCATGGATTCGTCGACGATTCCATGCCATGCACAAACGTCCGCACTCCGGACAATGGTGAAATTGCGAGGTATTCGGTGGATCTTCCAAAGTCCCATGGTCTGGTTGGGCACATCGTGCGCACAGGTTCGCCCACGCGAATTGATGGTGGGTTGTGTGAAGTGCGGGTCAATGGGCACCATCGTCGGGATGTGCCTCGCGGACCAGGTCCAGTCAAGATGGCTGTGACAGCAACGTTCACTGCATTGTTTGGGAGCGCGGGGAGCAATCTGCCAGGTCGCACAGAGTCGATCGTGCAGGTTCATGCGGAGATTGAGATCGACGGAAAGTCCCATTCAGTCAATGGATACGGACAGTTTCATGAGCAACTGCAAGATGCACCCCGTTTCGATACTCCGTTCACGTATGTCTCGTTGCGGGGACATGACACGGCACTTGTGGCGCTCCGCGGTCCGAGGGCGGGTGGGGGTGTGAAGTACGGTCGCTCGTCAGTGTCGCCCGTCGAGGGATTCCAAATTGATTCTTATGACACGAACTGGCCAGTTGGGCCGCGGCAATTCCGCGGCGGGGAATCGGGGCGCACGTCATTCGTGACTTCAGGTGTTGTGACCCCAACGGTGACTTACTCCGTTCCGATCCTTGATGGTCGGCGACCAAGCGCAGTCGTCGTAGGCGTACTCGACGATTCTCATGTCACCGGCTTCGTAAATGATTGGGTTCCTCAAACGTTTGGCAGAAAATCTGAATAAGTTTCCAAATTCAACGGCGGCATTCCTCCGTTGGGTCGTAGTACACAGTTGCGAGTCTTAGTTGATCCCGACTTGTTGCAGTACGACGAGGTGTGGGCCGCTTCGGGAACGTGGAATGACAACTTTGGTGCTGTACCGGCTGACATTGTGCGCGTCGCTAACGGATTAGTCACCGATCTGAAGCGGATGTGAACTCATAAACTGAAGTAGTGAGTTCTTCCGGTTCAGCAGATTTTGAGGTTGAAGAGCATCAGCATTTCAATGCATCAGATTTGTTGCAACTGAACGACTTTGCGAAGTCGGAGAATATAAACGTGGTGTCAAATCTCATCAGTTCTTGGAGCGACAACGAATCGTTTTTCGGTGAGCGAGGTGAGGGCCTGTGGATTGCGCGCTCCACTGAGTCAGGTGAAGTCATCGGTGTTGGAGGAATCACAATCTGTCCAACATTCACGGAGAGTAGACGTGTTAGACGTTTCTACATTGCGCCGCCAAAGCAACGAATAGTTATCTAACGAATAAATGTTATTCCGCCTGAACGGCTGGGCGGTTTCGATGATAGTTATTGTTTCTGTATGGCTATGACCTTCCCTGAACCCGATCATTTGGACGACTACCTGTTGGATCCCACTCACGAAGCGGAGTTGAGCCAAGTACAGGCTCGTCGTGACTCTGTGAAAGCTGAAGGAGTGATCGCTTCCAAATACTGGGGCGGCATTCAGTGGCGCATCGTTGTGACGTTCAGTGTCTGCGCAGTGTTGTGGGCCACCGTTCTTGTACTTGGCTTGAACGGAACTATTCCCCTGTGGATTGGGCTCATTGTCAACACTCTGTTGGCAGCAAGCTTTTACATGCCGATGCACGAAGCTGTTCATAAGAACATTTGGGGCAAAGTGACGAATGGGCGAGTGGTGGAAGAACTCATCGGCACTTTGTGCAGCGTTCCGCTCTTGATGCCATTTCGTCTTCATCGCGCGTCACACATGCGCCACCATGCATACACGAATGACCCTGATCGCGACCCGGATCACTTCTCGCAAGGAGAACTTCGCAATTTGCCGCTGAAAATTCTCTCGATTACTTCCGTCAATGTGTTGTTGCCACTCATCGCGTTCATCCCGCCGATGCGAAAACTGTTGCATCCAGCGATTGCGCGTGCGAATAAGGCGAGCGCTAACAAGGCTGACGGCTTGATGCAGTTGCGCTTCTGGCTCATCACGCACGGCGTGCTTTTGGTTGCTGTTCTCACTGGTTTTGGATGGCCTGCGTTCTTGTTGTGGTATCTCCCAGCGAGACTGCAGTTGGCCTGGCTTCTTCTTGTTTTTGCTTGGTATCCGCATCATCCAGGTGGTGAACAGGGTCGATACGTCGACACACGCGTCGCAGTGTTCCCTGGATCAACGTTTTTGATTCGCGGACATGATCATCATGCGTTGCACCACTTGTTCCCTCGCGTCGCGCACTACCGCTTACCCGCGATGTGGCAAGAGATGGCTTCAGATCTTGTTGGTAAGGGTGTTCGTGTCGAGGGGCGTGCTCTCGAGGCAACCGGCCCTGTTATTTGGTAATTCACATTTGAATGAGACGGGGTCACTGATCTGAAGCGCCCCTAATCAAGTTCGGTCTGGTCGAGGAGTTCCATGCAACGACTCTGACGGCGCAGTCACGATGGGCCACAATCTTTTGGCTGGGGGCTAGACAAAACCTGTCCATCAAGGTAACTTGATGGACGTGGATCCGGTCATCCTTGAAAGTGCTCGCAAGCACGGCATTGCAAATGAAGACATGATTCACGCATATCACCACCCAATTCGGGTGCTTCAGTTAGACGACCTGACAATGTTGATTGGCCCCGACCGGTCAACACGCCTCTTGGAAATCGGCATAAGCACTGGAGAGGGTGTTGAATTCATTGTTCATGCCATGTTGGCTCGACCAAAATATTTAAGGTGATGCGTATGCCCCGTTCCATTCAAGACATTCTCGATCATGCAAACGAACTCGCACAACGGTTCGAAGATTTCGATGCTGATGAAGCCGAAGAGATATCTGTAGAGGAGTATCTTCTCGAGCGAGCGGTAGTCGCAAGGGCGCGATGTGAACAACAAATTCTTGACGCGGTCGCAAAGGCACGCGTAGCTGAACTTTCTTGGCAGAAGATTGGTGAACTGTTGGGGACATCAGCGCAAGCAGCGCACCAGCGTTACGGTGTCTTCTTAGAATCTGCATAGATTCCCACTGCTAAATAGCTAGCGAAGGAATGGTCGTACTTCGATTGGTCTGTTGCATGCGTGTGATGCTTCGGCTGCCAGTGCATGTGCGACAGTGTCATTCTCGGCTTCAATAATCCAGAAGCCCGCCATAAATAAGTCGGAGTCGACGATGGGCTCGCGCACGATGGATTCACGGTTGCCTCTAAAGTCAAAGACGATTGCCTGATCAGGTGCTGCAACCCCTGCAGCCATAATTCGTTGGCCGGCGGCCTCAATCTTTTCATTGAATGAATCAATCGCCGCCATCTCGTCATGGTCAGCCAGAATTTCGCCTGTTCGGTTTGCAATGACGGCAAATAGGTAACGCATGTTTTGATTCTAACTTCTGAAGTAATTGCCCATGTATTTTTTGTACCTAATACGTCATTCAGCTAGGCGGGCTTTGACCATTGCACGTAGAAGCGATGCATCAACTTTCCAGTCAACGGGCACGGTGAACGTTTTTTTGTTAACGGTGTAGCCAGACAACTTTGATTCCATTGATTCAAGTACATCGGAACTGAACGGGTTAAGTGTGAGGTGGTTCTTTGAGGCTGACAAACCGAAGACATACTTGCCGTCAATTCGTAACATCGGTTGGTTCCAAGCGATCACCAATTCAAGTGTGGGATATTTCTCCAAGATTGCGGCAAAAATTAACTTGGCAGTTTTCTTCTTCTGCGAGTCAAGTTGAGCGAAGTATTGCTGAGGCGTGGAAAATCGTTTCGATGTGGTGGAACCGCGAAAGTGCATGACCACTGCATTGGCGTGCGCTTGGCTAAAGCCATGGTTCTCGCGCAGATATGCAATCTGCTCTGGGTATTTGGCGTCGGTAAGTTCCGCGAGTTCGTTTAGGAAATAGGAAACAGGTTGTCCATGTTTCTTTTCGATAGCAGGAAAGAACTCGGAACGGTCTCCGCTTGCATCAATCATGTCTTCGTTTAAAGACCGAGGTGCTCTTTAACTTTTGCGACTGATGGGTTTGTCATTGAGGTGCCGTCGGCGAACACAAGAGTGGGAACTGTGCGGTTGCCATTGTTGATGGTTTCAATCAGCGCAGCTGCAGTCTCGTCTGACTCGATGTCAATCTGAATGAAGGGGATACCGGACTTTTCAAGATCTGACTTCAGACGCTTACAAGGGCCGCACCAAGTGGTGCTGTACATGGTGAGAACTGGTGTCGACATATAAGTCAGTGTAGGACTATTTTTCGATGGTTTTGTTGTCTAGGAGGCAAGTGCGCCAGCAAAGACTTGCCATGCCAGCAAGGACTTAGCGACCAAGCTGAGAACGATATAAATGCGCTCGCCATGGAGGTAATTGGCCCATTTGCCTTTTGCCTTGTACTGCTTCCATTGCACGATGGCGAAGCAGTTAAACAAGATGAACAACGAGATCACGATGCCGTACACGAAGCCTGGAACCGAAGTCTCCGTTGGGCCTTTGGGGTGAAGAAGGTTGAATATCACCACTACCCACGGAACGATGCCGGCAATACAACCGAACCAAAATGGCAGCATGTCGCCATTTCCGGGGGTCGTGTATTTCTCTTGCAGCCAACCGAACAGAATCATGGACGCATTGACACCAAATACGGCAATCAGAGTCGAGATTTGTGAAACACCATTGAGTTGCAGAATGACGATGATCATGATGGAAGACGAGAGCGAGTATTCCACCCATCGATACACATTGATGTGTTTGCTTAGCCCGTCTGTGTAGCGAGGAAAGATCTTCGGTGACGTGATGAAAAAGTGAAAGAAGGCCGACAAGAAGAGAAACGATGCGACCATGTAGCCGATGTTTAGGTTAAACAACTGGACTGGTGAGGAGAAGTTGCCAGTGCCTGGCGCTTCGGTCAGGTACGTCGCATTCACGGGAAGTGATGCATCGTTAGCGAGCAGGATGATTGCAATGAAGGACGCCAAGTGCAGGATTCCTGCAGTTCGGTTAAGTGTCCGTAGTTTGTTTAGTGATGTATCCATGAGGGTTCCTCGCAAAGATGTCGTGCTTGAATCTTGCCACAAGTGGTGCGTAGGAGCGGGTTGCCACTAAGTTACAGAGCCATGAATGTTGTTGATGCCGTAAATGCCCGCTTGTCGGTGCGCCAGTTTCTTTCCACTCCTGTTTCGGATGATCAGTTGCGTTCGCTGCTGGCTGATGCGTCGCGTTCACCCAGTGGCGGCAATGTGCAGCCATGGCGCATCTACGTGGTGAACGGCGATTCGTTAACACGGATGCGTGAGTTCTTGATCACACAGCCACCAGTTGAAGCACCTGAGTACGACGTGTACCCGAAGAGCATTACAGAGCCGTACCGCACAAACCGCTTCACCATTGGTGAGCAGATGTATGCGACTCTCGGCATCGCACGCGAGGACAAGCCGGGCAGATTGCGTCAGTTCGCGCACAACAATGATTTCTTCAGCGCGCCAGCAGCAATGTTCTGCTTTATTGATCGCCAGATGGGGCCGCCACAGTGGTCAGACCTTGGAATGTTCTTGCAGACATTTATGTTGCTCGCAGTAGAGAACGGTCTTGCAACGTGTGCGCAGGAATATTGGTCGTCTCGTCATCAGGCTGTATCAACGTTTGTTGGTGCGCCAGAAAACGAGATGTTGTTCTGCGGTATGGCAATTGGTTATGCCGATACTTCGGCACCGATTAACTCACTTCGTGCAGAGCGCATGCCTGTCGACGAGTGGGCTCGCTTTATCTAACGCGAGTGATGGGTTTCGGCCTGTAAAACCAGTGCGCTTGGTCTGACATGGCGGTCAATATCCATAATGCCGAACTTCAGATCAAACCCGTGAAGCCATTCGTAGTTATCGACTGCAGTCCAGTGAAAGAAACCAGCGATGTCAATGCCTCGTGCGATGGCATCGTGCGTAATGTCAAGACCTGCTGACAGATACGCCGCACGTACTGAGTCATCGTCTGTGCCGATGCCGTATTCGGCTATCAGCAATGGAGTGCCAGGAAGTTCTGCGTGAAGTTTGTCGAGAATGAGTTGAAGACCCTCTGGCCAAATTGTGTACCCGAGAGGCGATGGCGGAGCATCTTCTGGGTAGAGAGCAAGTTGTCCATTACGTACTCCGAAAGCGCAATAGTACGAGAACCCAATCATGTCGAATGAACCTGCAAGTTCTGGACGAACGATTGGTGTGCGGTCAGCAACTTGTAGAACACCTGAACGGAATAGTTCAAGACCTGCATTCCAGTTACTTGCATAAAAACGATCAACAAAATCATGTGATGCGGGTTCGTCATCTAATAGATGAACGGTCGACAGGCCGAATACAGAAGCAACTGGAGCCCCCGTTTGTTTCAATCGCACAGCAGCTTCAGCAGTAGCTAATTGCATTTGTTCTGTGACAGTGCGCCATTCTTCAAGATCGTTATGGCCTGGCGACCAACCGCGGCCGAGATATGCGGCAGTGGGGTAGTAGTTAGTTTCATTTACTGGTTGCCAACCATCGACCAAGTCGCCAAAGGTGTCTGCGATGAAGTCAACGTGAGGCGACCAATACTTCGTGCGATTTTCGTCAACAAGAAATCCGCCCTGATCTGCAAACCACTTCGGCAATGTGAAGTGGAAAAGACAAACCCACGGGTGAATGCCTGCATCGCGCGCTGATTGCAACATTGTTCGGTAGTGCGCAATTGCAGTGTGGTCGTGCACGCCTTCTTGCGGCTCGATACGCGCCCATTCAATTGATAACCGATGGTGGGTGAGTCCAAGTTGAGCCAGAATCGTAAAGTCATCTGCATGGCGTTCAGAAAACCCGTTGCCATTCCCCGATGGTGGGGCGTTACCAGCGAGTTCCCATTCAATCCAGTCAGATGCTGGTGCTGCGCCTTCGCATTGCGTCGATGATGCTCCAGTGCCCCACATGAAGCCAGTTGGCCATGTGCGGTGTGGTGCAGGCGTCATGATTTGTACTTAGTGCAACCACGGCGTAATGCAGAGGCCGACAAGTAGGCCTTCGGGGCCTAGGAGACGAGCAATAGTTTGACCCCACGGTTCAACGCGCGTGTCGTGAATCAGTGTGTGTCCTTTTGCTTTTAGTTCTGTGACAGCTGCGTCAACATCAGCAACTTCGAATTCAATAGTTGCCTGTGGAATAGGGATATGGGATGGCCATTCGTTTGTGCCGAAACATGATAGGGCGGCATCGGCAAGTGGCCACACTCCAAGGTGTTTGCTGCCATCGAAACCATCAACAGCTATGTAATCGCCTGAGACAACCTGCAACGGGAGACCAAGAGTGTCGCGATAAAAAGACGCGCCTTCGGCAGGGTTAGGAACAATGGGAGCAAAGCCAGCGACAAAAAGGATTTCCATATGGCTGTTATATCAGTTCAGGTTGCTAGGTCGCTCACAATGCGACCTGCTTCAAGTGTGACAGTGCGGGTGATGCGCACAGAATCGAGAAGTGATCTGTCGTGGGTGACGAGAAGGACTGTGCCGCCGAACGTATCGAGTGCTTGTTCTAGTTGTTCGATAGCGGGAAGGTCGAGATGGTTGGTTGGCTCATCAAGCACTAGGCAGTTAGCGCCATTAGCCATGAGTAAAGCCAATACACCACGTGTGCGTTCGCCAGGCGACAGAGAAGCAGCAGGGCGATTCACGTGATCAGCTGCAAGGTTGAACTTGGCAAGAAGCGTGCGTGATTCAGGAACTAATAGCCCAGTGGCCGCCATGAATACTTCTAACAATGTTGCATCGGAAAATGTGCCATCTTCGTTCCGACCAGCAAGTTGATTGCGTGCTTGTTCCAGTTCGCCAATGACAACGCCAGGTCCCATCCATTGTGAACCGCTAGAAAGTGGAATGCGGCCGAGTAGTGAACCGATAAGTGTGCTTTTGCCGCTGCCATTGTGGCCAACGATTGCGATGCGATCACCGAATGACACTTGAAGTTCGATTGGTCCGAGATGAAATGAGTCGTAATCAACTTCTGCGCCAGCAAGACGAGCCACCACATCGCCACCGCGGGCGGCGAGTGGTATTTCAAGTCGTAACTGCCATGCTTCGCGTGGCTTTTCAACTTTGACTAGGCGTTCCATCTGCTTGTCAGTGCGCGCAGCCTTGCCGGCAAGTTGTTCAGACGAATTCATCTTGAGGTTGCGTTGAATCTTGTCACCGTCGTTTGGTTTTTTCTTTGCTTTGCTGACACCTTGCGTTGCCCATTCACGTTCACGTTGTGAACGGCCTGCAAGATCTGACCGCTTTGAGTCGTACTCTTCAAAATCTGTCCATGCTTGTTTACGCGCAACTTCACGTTCTGTGAGATATGCGGTCCAACCACCAGTAAATGTAGAAGCCGTGTGCTTGAACTCATCAAGTTCCACGACATGAGTAATGGTGCGTTCTAAGAATGTGCGGTCGTGGCTAACCAAGACAACACTGCCGGAAATGGAAGTTACGAAATTCTCCAGGCGTGCAAGCCCGTCAAGATCGAGGTCGTTAGTTGGTTCGTCAAGTAGATACACATCGAACCGAGAAAGGATGAGGGCTGCAAGGCCAGCACGTGCTGCTTCGCCTCCGCTGAGAACAGACATTGGGCGCTCAAGAAGTGCAACGTTGAGGCCGAGTTCATCCCATGCTTTACCAATGCGTGAATCAAGGTCTGCGCCACCAAGTGCTAGCCACGTATCAAGCGCAACTGAGTATGCGTCTCCGGCGTCATCTTCGCCGGCTGCCATTGCGGCAGTAGTGGCGTCGAGTGCATCGGACGCGGCGGTAACTCCGGTGCGGCGCGCAAGATATTCACGCACTGATTCATCAGCTCGACGTTCTGGTTCTTGCGAGAGATAGCCAACCATTGCACCGTGAGGGGTGACAATGATTTGCCCTGAATCAGGCGCAATGAGGCCGGCCAAAGTGCGAAGCAGTGTGCTTTTGCCAACGCCGTTCGGGCCAACAACACCCCAACGCTCGCCAGGTTCAACCGTGAGAGAGACATGGTCGAGCATTACTGCAGGACCAAAGCTCACAGTGATGTCGCTTGCGCGAAGTGAAGTACTCATGACGAGTATCCACCTTATGCGAGAGGCGGGTGTATCAACGCAAAAGGAGCGGTATCACCGAAGTGACACCGCTCCTTTTGGAACAAGTATTGCAAGTTGTTATTTAGCGATAGAGAAAAAGCTCTCGGTCAGTGCCGGACCGTATGAAGATCCGGTCTGTGCTGCGATTGCAAAGATGAACAATGCTCCGCCGGCCATTGAGATGTTCTTCAAGAAGCCGATCATCTCTGTTTGCTTTGAAGCAGCATCTGCCGCCCAGAAGTCATGCATCTTCACTGCCATGATGACAAGGAGAGCCGCGATGACAATTGCGCCAAGGTCTGTGTAGACACCCAAGATGATGGAAAGTCCACCGAGGGCAAGCAGGAGACCAGAGAGTTGTACGGACAACTTTGGTGCTGGAACCTTCTTGAATTGGGCATAACCAGTCATGGCGTCTGCTTTTGTGAGGTGGTTGATACCACTCATGATGAACATGCCAGCGAACAGGATTCGGGCAATCAATAGGACGATGTCCATAGTTGACTCACTTTCGTTTGTAGAAAATAGTTGAGAGCGCAATTATATACACAAAATGATTGCGCACGCAACTACCTCTGAAAATCCTGTATATTCGTTTTATGGCAACGAAGTGGCTATCTGCAGCTGAAATGACGGCATGGCGTTCATTCATTGAAACCACTGGCGATCTGTTGCGGGCTATCGAACATGATTTAGAACCATTCGACCTTGATCTTGGTGATTATCAATTGCTTGCCATGTTGTCGGAAGCGCCAGACAAACAACTGCGCATGTGTGATCTTGCTGACGCATTGCGTCTTACGCGCGGTGGTTTAACTCGCCGTATGGAAGGCGTTTTGAAAAAGAAGTTGGTGACACGTGTGCAGTCATCTGAAGATGGACGCGTGGCCTTTGCGCAAATGACCGCAAAGGGCGTGGCTACATTAAATTCAGTTGCGCCAGAGCATGTTCAAACTGTGCGTCGTTTAATGATCGACTTGCTCACACCTGCAGAGGTGAAAGCTGTCGGCACCGCTTTCAGCAAGATTTCAAAAAACCTTGCTGAAGAACTGAAGTAGTTAGCCCTGAAGGGCAGCTTTCATTGCTGCAACGCCGTTGGCAAGAGTGGTTCGCTCGGCTTCGTTTAATACGGCATACGCAGGTGTGCAGAGTGCGTCAGTCAATTTTTCTGCCGCTGCCATTTGTGAATGTGTGGCATCTGTGATTGTTGGTGCGTCTTCTGGTGTGTAACCAAATGCCTGCACCATGTCAGGGCGCTTGATGTGGTGGGCTGTCTTTGTGTCTAGGCCCGCTGCGCGTAACGCGATGAGGTGAGCGGCGCCGCGGAATTCACGTAAAAGGGCCACCAATTGCATCGCACGACCAGGTGCATCAGTTGCAAGAGTCTCTGTGCGCATTGCTGCATACAACGAAAGGCCATCAGGATCGGCTGCGTTGTTGACTGCATCGAGTGTTTTCACGATGGCATCAAGGTTTGCCAAGCCAGTGAACTTCGCACGTCCAAGAGCTGCTGCACATTCAAGGTGGGCACGACCGGCTGTACGCGGGTCACACTTTGCTTTGGCGTCTTCCCAGATGCCACCAATCATTGCGGGCTTGAAATACCCAAAGGCTGCTGCAAGGGCTGCGCCGTCGCAGTCTCCAAGCGGGCCACCACGTCCGAGTACATAAAACTCCATGCCGCGCAGGTTGAGTTCTTTGCCGACTGCTGCGGTCTCTGGGATGAAATAAAAGGCTGCACCAATTTCGTTGATGATGGGGCAGGCGGTTGCGAGAAGTTCTTCATTCGTCATAAGAGCGACTGTAGTGAAGGTCGCGCCACCTACGCTCATTGGGTGGATAAACGGCTGCTCGAACGAATGGCGCCAGGGCTCTTTGTTCTGTTGTGGAGCACTGGCTTCATTGTTGCCCGCTATGGCACAAAAGATGCGGGACCACTGACCTTCCTGACCATCCGTACCGCTATTGCCTCGGTGATCCTGTTCGTGGTGTCACGCATCATTCGTGAGGCTCGTGTAACCCGCAAGCAAGTACCAATTCAGCTTGCCGTTGGCATCGGTATGCATGCCATGTATTTGGGTGGCGTGTTCGTAGCCATCAACCATGGTCTTCCGTCTGGCATTAGTGCGCTTATTGCTGCGCTTCACCCAGTCGTTACCACCACGTTGAGTCGCGTGTTGCTGAATGAGAAATTGTCGTCACGACAAGGTTTCGGTGTGGTGCTTGGTTGTGCCGGAGTTGTTGCTGTCGTTATTGAGCATGGTGGAGGTGGCGATGGCGTTACGTCGTTTGCATTGTGCTCAATGGCTGTTGCAGTGGTCGGTATGTCTGCTGGCACATTGATTCAGCGTAAATTTGCACAAGGGACGCCGCTGTTAGCTGGGACAGCAATTCAGTATTTCGTCACAGCTGTTGTTCTGGGCATTTGTGCCGTCACCAGTGAAGGGTGGCAATTCACGGTGACAACACGCAGTGTTTTGTCACTTGCGTGGGCGGTTGGTGTGTTGTCAATTGCGGCAATCTTGATCATGCTGTGGTTGTTGCATAGACAAGCAGCAGCACAAGTCAGCAGTTTGTTTTTCTTAACGCCAGCGTTATCAACGATTGAAGGCGCAGTGCTGTTCGGCGAGCGACTCGGTCTACTTGCAATTGCCGGACTGGCTGTTGCAGTTGTCGGAGTGCGTTTCGCTACTTCTCAACAAAAGTGAGGTCTGGTCCGATGATGATTTCACCGGAGAAGAACTCAGCAGCCATTGCGTGCCATTCGGCTTCGCCGCCTGGCTGAATTGCAGGAACGAAGTGAGTGAGAACCAAAGTCTTCACGCCGCACTTCGTTGCGGTTTGCGCCGCTTGTTGCACAGTTGAGTGGTAATCGATGATGTCAAGGAAACGCTCGCCGGTTGGAACCAATGGTGCCAGTGCGCGAACCTGATCTTCACGGATCACTGTCTGAACATAGAAGTCTGCGTCCTTGCACATGCCGTACAGGCCTTCGCACGGAATCGTGTCGCCTGCGAGTGCTGCAACGGTGCCACCGTGTTCAAAGCGGAAACCAATTGTTGGTGCAACGGGGCGATGGTCTGTTGCGTGAACAGAAATAGATATACCACCAATTGCAAATGTGTGGCCCGCTTCGATTTCGTGAACTTCCACTTTCATTCCGCCAGCTGCACGTAAGTCATCGTGGTGATCAAGTCGGTAACTCTCGTCTTGCGACAACATGGCAAGCATTCCGTCCACCATCTTTTTTGTACCAATGGGGCCGTAGATAGGAAGTGGTGTTGCTGCAGGTGTAGAGATCCAACGAGTAGTAACCACATCGTTGAGGTCCGAAATATGGTCGCTGTGTAAGTGAGTAAGAAGAACTGCTGACACGAACGGCGGCGGACAACCTGCAGCCAGAAGACGAGGAACTACAGAGCGACCGGCATCAACAAGAATGTGTTGGTTGTCGGCCTGGACCAGAGTTGATGGGCCAGCGCATGTAGTGCTTGGCAGTGGGCTTCCGGTTCCGAGAAGGGTGATTTTCATGTGTGTCTCCGATGAGTGGGGTAGGTAAAAACCTACTGCCAACACTGTTCGGAGAATCTGAACAGAGGTTATTTCTCTGTGCTAGCGCCCTTTGGGCTTGAACATCTCATGAATAAGAGGCTCGAAGTGCGATAAAGGTGCACTGACGTAGTCGCTGTCAAATGCAGGCCCGTCATACTTTGCGCAGAATTCTTCTGTGTAATCAAAATATTCAGTTCCACGGAACTGCTCGCGCGCATTTTTGTCAAGACCGATGTGGTCCCAGAAGTAGTAGCCCTGGAAAATTCCGTGATGCTTCACCATCCACCAGTTTGCTTCTGATGCGAAAGGCTTCACGATGCCAGCAGCAATTTCCGGATGATTGAAAGGTGCAAGGTTGTCACCAATGTCATGGATGAGTGCACACACGATGTACTCAGCATCGCGGCCATCTTTTTCTGCGCGTGTTGCGGTCTGCAAGCAATGCTCGAGACGGTTCACAGGGAAACCACCCTGATCATGTTCGAGCATTTTCAGCTGTTCAATAATGCGAGTGGACACCATTGCTTGAGTGTCTTGAAGACAGACCATGATGTTGGCCCATTCTTCTTTGGTTGACTCTTCAAAAGATTTGAATGTTGCGCGTGTAGCCATGGTTCCCCCGAATCAGAAGTGATGACGTGAACTTACTACCAAGAGTGAGTGTTGTCAGCCCCTGGAACGGACCACGGATACGACGGTACCGATGGACATGTTGTCGAACAGCCATTTGGCATCAGCGACACGCATGCGGATGCAGCCATGAGATGACGGGGCTATCCCGAGGGGAGTTGCGAAGGGGATCTCGCCACTCTTTGTGACCTTGTAGGGAATTCCGTGGAAACCAATGTTGCCGCCTTCGCGACCCTTGGTGAACCGAGTCATCCAGCGCATGCGTTCATTAGGGCTGGGCGAATACACGGCTTGTGCTGATTGTGAGAACACTTTGAACGTGCCGACTGGGGTTTGATCTTTGACGCCGGTGGAGGCAGGAAGTGTTGCAATGAGTCGACGGCGGTGGTTGTAGACGTACACCCGTTGTTCGTCGAGAACTACACGGGCAAAACCAATTGATGCAACACCACGTTGTGGTTTTGAGAAGCGCGGCAAAGTGGTCGTCGTTGTCGTTTGCTCTGGCGCCGTGATGGAAACGATCTCGGACACAGTTGTTGTCGTGCTGGTATCAGGAGTAGTGGTGTCAGAGCCTTCTGCATGCACAAAAGACGCGGGTAGCAAGACACACGCGACAAGAACAGTAGAGACGATGCGAAGTGGGGATTTCATCGTGAGAGAAAGGCTAACTGTGAATTGATTTGCCACGTGGGCAATGCGCTATTCAGCAGCGATATCAAGGGCTTCAGCAAGTGTGTTCCATGAAAGCACTGCGCATTTAATGCGAACAGGGAACTTCACAACACCTTGTAGTGCTTCAAGATCTCCGAGTGGAGCAGAGGTGTCTGGCTCTTCGCCGCCTTCATCGATCGACATCATGTGTTTGAAACGATGAATGAGTGCACGAGCTTGTTCAACTGGTTTGCCTTTTACAGCCGCGCTCATCATGGAAGCAGAACTTTGGCTGATGGAACAACCTTGTCCACCAATTTTGATGTCATCAACAATGCCATCTTTGATAATGAGGAACACTTCGATTTCATCGCCGCACAATGGGTTGTGACCTTCACTGCGCACAGCAGGTGGTTCAAGAGAACCGCGATTACGAGGGCTCTTGTAATGATCGAGAATGATCTCGCGATATAGGTCTTCTAATCCAGGCATATGAATCTCCGAGTATGAGGCTAGAGGGTGAAGAAGTCTCCCGCTTCGGATAGGGCATCGCACAGGGCGGTGACATCCGAAGGGGTGTTGTATAGGTAGAAACTGGCGCGAACCGTGGCGTTTGAGCCCAAGAGGCGCATGAGGGGTTTTGCGCAATGGTGGCCAGCGCGGACACACACGTTGTTCTGGTCAAGAACTTGGCTGATGTCATGAGGGTGCACGTCTCGATACGCAAAACTGATTGTTGCTCCACGAAGTGCTGCATCAGTGCTTCCGTGAATGGTGATATCACTACCGAAGCGATCATTCAGTGAGTTCAGCGCAAGCACCGTCATGTCGTATTCGTGTGCTCGCACATTGTCCATGCCGATTGCAGACAAATAATCAACTGCTGCACCAAGGCCAATGGCTTCAATGATTGGTTGCGTGCCTGCTTCAAACTTTGCAGGCAGTTCAGCGCATGTGAAACCTTCGAGCTTCACATCAGAAATCATGTTGCCGCCGCCAAGGAATGGTGGCATTGCATCAAGAAGCGCTTCGCGTCCCCACAGAATGCCGAGACCAGATGGGCCGACCATTTTGTGGCTGCTGAATGTGACGAAGTCTGCGTCCCATGCTTGAACATCTGTTGGCATGTGAGGCACTGCTTGGCATGCATCAACAATTGCTATTGCGCCGGCCTTGTGGGCTGCTGCACACAGTTCTTTTATGGGGTTAATAGTGCCGAGAACATTGGACATTGCGGTGAATGAAAATGCTTTCGCACCATCGAGCAAAGTGTCAAGGTTGCTGAGATCAAGAAGGCCGTCTGAAGTGATTGGAACCCAGCGAATAGTGAAGCCACGTTCGGCTGCAAGCATTTGCCACGGCACAATGTTGGCGTGATGTTCCATATGTGAGAGAACAACTGCGTCACCCGCAGAAAGATTCGCTGTGCCCCATGAACGCACAATGAGATTCAATGCTTCAGTGGCGTTCTTTGTATAAATAATTTCGTGCACTTTGGGTGCGTTGATGAATGCTGCAACTTTTGCGCGAGCACCTTCGAATTTGTCGGTGGCTTCTGCTGCAAGTTGATATGCACTGCGGTTTGTTGGCGCATAACCGTGTTGCATGAAGTGAGTCATTGCATCAATGACAGCGTTTGGCTTTTGTGATGTGTTGGCAGAATCGAGATAGACCAGCGGCTTGCCGTTGATTAACTCAGCGAGCACTGGAAAATCAGCGCGCACTTTCTGCGCATCAAAACTCATGACACGGTTGCCTTGTAGGCCTCGTAGCCGTTCTTTTCTAGTTCTGCTGCAACTTCCATGCCACCTGATTTCACAATGCGACCATCAATCATGATGTGCACGTGGTCTGGCTGAAGTTCGTCAAGCAAGCGTTGGTAATGCGTAATAAGAAGGATGCCCATGTTCGGGCGATCGACGCGTACTTCGCGAATGCCCTTTGCAACGATTCGCAATGCGTCAATGTCGAGACCTGAGTCTGTTTCGTCAAGAACTGCAAAATCTGGTTCCAGCAATGCCATCTGCATGATTTCATTGCGCTTCTTCTCGCCACCAGAAAAACCTTCGTTGAGGTAACGGTCGACGAATGAAGAATCCATACCGAGGCGCTTCATCCAATCCATCGCAGACAAACGCAATTCAAGAACAGAAAGGTCAATGCCTTTACGGGCTGACAATGACTGACGCAAGAACTGAATAACTGAGACGCCAGCTATTTCTTGTGGGTATTGAAACGCAAGAAAGATGCCGGCCTTGGCGCGAACATCAGTGGTCCATTCGGTGATGTTGTCACCTTTGAAGAAAATGTCGCCGCCTGTTACTTCGTATTCAGGAGACGCGAGAAGAGTGCTGGCAAGTGTTGATTTGCCGCAACCGTTTGGGCCCATGATGGCGTGAACTTCGCCGGCGGCAATAGACAAGGTGACGCCGCGCAGAATTTCATCTGTTGGGTCGGTGTCATCCGTGACGGGACGGGCATGAAGGTCGCTGATGCGGAATAATTCGGTCACTCAGCCAGTCTAGGCATGTGTCTGTAATTAACACTACGGACGTAGTGGTAACTAGTGTTATTGCGCCATGGCCTTCCAGATGGCCCGATACGAGGGGTACTCCACCACGTCATCGGCGTAGTGGGCTGACCGCAACAGTTGGTGATAGCGGGGCAGGTGACGGAAAGGGACGCCGGCATCAACATGGTGGGCCAGATGGAATCCGATCTTGTACGGCACTAAATAGAACCGTGCGATCGGGTGTTGCACCACCGAATGTGTGGTGATGCGTCGGTCATCGTCTGCACGAAGGCCGCCGTGTTCGGCGATGGAACGAAGACGGTTGATGACACGCCACAACGTGAAATACGGCAACACCCACATGATGGGGTACAGCCACGGATGACCTGCAAGAACAAACAAAGAGGCAATCAGTATTTGCACCGCGGTCATTTTCCATAACGTGATTCGAACACGAGTATCGGTTGACGTAAACCCGCGCATCTGATTACGAAACAATCGTGCGGCAGTTCGTCCTGAAATGTCGCGCACTAATTTACGACGGAGACTGTCTTTTGTAATCGGGTAGTTGGCATATAACGCAATGTCTGGTTCTTCTGGACCGAACTCTTCACGGTGATGCGCCATATGAACGCGACGGTATGCAGAGGTGCTGGTGATTACTGGGTAACCAAGCAACCAATTGCCCACCCAATCGTTGGCTCCGCGATGACGAAAGAGAAGTCGGTGCGCAGCTTCATGCATCAGAGATGCGAATTGTGCGTGCATGCGACCCATTAATAGAAATGCAATCACCCACACGGGAAAAGAGTCGAGCCTCACTGCAACGGCAAGAATCAGAATGTTCTGACCAAACATCCACACAACGGACCACGCATTGAGAAACGAAGGAATGGTGCGAAGTTCTGAGCGCACCTGTGGGTATGCGCGACCATCTGTTGCAATCGATGCGTTGTCAATGACGTGCGGCAAGACGGATGGGTCTAGTGCCATGCCACCAAGGTGAGGGCTGCTGCTACCAGCCACGTGCAACCCACTCAGCTAAGTGAGGACGTTCCATAGAGATGGTTGTGTCAACGCCATGACCTGGCAACACAACGGTGTTTCCGGGAAATGTAAATAAGCGTGTATCTAATGACTCAATGATGGTGTCGAAACTACTGCCAGGAAAGTGTGTTGCACCAGGGCCGCCGGGAAACAACGTGTCACCAGTAAATAACAATGGTGCATCGTGCACTTTGAATGACACAGACCCTGCAGTGTGGCCCGGGTTATGAATGACATCGAAACGCAGCTTGCCCACTTCAACAACTTGAGTGTCATCAAGGAAAACGTCGTACCCCACGTCTTTCAACATGCCAGCGTCGTCGTGTGACACGGCAACGGAATATCCGGCTTCGCGCATTGCAGGAATTGCTTGAATGTGATCGTGATGGCCGTGTGTTTCAAGCACGGACTTAACGCCAAGTGCTTGACACAGTTCGAGCAGCCGCTCATGTTCGTTTGCTGCATCGATTAACACCGCTTCGCCGGTGTGTTTGCAGCGGACAACGAACACATTGTTTGCATATGGCCCGACAACAACACGGTGCACTTCCAACCGATGATCGAAATAGTGGAGAGTTCCGAGCGGGCTTGCCATGTCTTTAGCCTGACACAACCTCGAACCCTATAGAAAGGGCAACGGGTATTTGTGCTGCATCAAAGGTGATGAAGCGAATGGGGGCCGGAAGGCGAGAGGCGGCAGCAAGGTGCAATGCAGCCGAAATACCAACCGGTTGTGACTGACACAACGTGGTCGCTTCATCAAGCAACGACTGGTCAATGGGTACGACATGCAAGAAATCCCACGTGTGGCGAATCATGTCTTCAAGGTGACGTGACAGAACAACTTCATCGGTTAGGCGCGTTGCAGCAACGATTGATTCGCTCAGTGCAATTGCGCATGCAACCCACGTGGTGTCGTTTTCCAACATGTCGCGAACAACGTCGCGTTGGGCGCCTTCAATATGCAAAGCAAGAAGTGCACTTGCATCAAGAACAACTGTCATGTGCGAACCTGCGACAGTGCCTTGTCGATGCGCGCACCGGAATACAGAATCAATGGATCGCTCGGCACCCAATCACCAGTGCGTCGCGGCGCCATTACGACACCGCGCGCTACAAGGTCAGCAATGGTGATGCCCGAATAATCGGATCCCATGTTTGACAGTTGGGCCACGGGGGCGCCATCAACTGTGATGACCACCCGTTCGCCCATTTGGGCCCTGCGAACATATGTGGCAAGGGCAGATCTGAATTCGCGCATTCCTATATGTGCCATGGGTTCAGGGTAGCGGAATATGTGTACACCTGCGTACACACTCCGATTGGCGAGAGGGCGAAGGGTGAGTGCAGACTGTGATCTATGAATTTTGCATTTAGTGAAGAACAAGAAGAACTCCGCAAGATGGTGCGCTCGTTCCTTGAGGCCAAGTCCTCAGAGACCGCAGTGCGCGAGCAGATGGAGACAGAGACCGGCTACGACACAGCAGTGTGGGCCCAAATGAATGACCAAATGGCATTGCAAGGACTTGCCATCCCCGAAGAATTCGGTGGACAAGGTTTCTCATTTATTGAACTCGGCGTTGTGCTTGAAGAAATGGGTCGCGCTTTGTTGTGCGCTCCGTACTTCTCAAGCGTTGTGCTTGCAGCAAACACATTGCTCCTCTCGGGTGATGCTGCTGCAAAGAAGGCATATCTTCCAGGCATCGCAAGTGGCGCAACAATCGCAACACTTGCAACAACTGAGCCATCAGGCCGTTGGGACGAAGCAGGAATCACAATCGAAGCAAAGGGCTCTGGCTCTGACTTCACCATCACTGGTGCAAAGAGCTTCGTACTTGATGGTCACACTGCAAACCTCATCATCGTTTCAGCACGCACCGCTAAGGGTGTCAGCTTGTTCGCAGTTGAAGGCAATGCAAAGGGTCTCACCCGTACGGCGCTTTCCACAATGGACCAGACACGTAAGCAAGCAAAGCTTGAGTTCAAAGACACTCCAGCAAAGCTCATCGGTACAGAAGGCAAGGGCGGCGAAGTCCTTTCCCAAGTTATGGACCTTGCAGCAGTTGCACTCGCAGCAGAGCAAGTCGGTGGAGCACAGAAAGTGCTCGAGATGGCAGTGCAGTACGCAAAGGATCGCATCCAGTTCGGTCGTCCAATCGGTTCATTCCAGGCAATCAAGCACAAGTGTGCTGACATGTTGCTTGAAGTTGAGTCTTCAAAGTCAGCTGCTTACTACGGCATGTGGTGTGCAGCAGAAATGAACGAAGAACTTCCTTCAGTTGCATCTCTTGCTAAGGCTTACTGCTCAGAGGCGTACTTCCACGCAGCTGCAGAGAACATTCAAATCCACGGCGGTATTGGTTTCACCTGGGAACACCCAGCACACCTTTACTTCAAGCGTGCGAAGTCAAGTGAACTCATCTTTGGTGATCCGACCTACCACCGCGAGCTTCTTGCTACACGCATCGGTATCTGATCATTAACTGTTTCGGCAGTAGATAAAACTTCAAAGAGCCCGGGCCTAGTGCCCGGGCTCTTTCATTTCTCGTAGGCTGAAGAGATGTCGATCGTTACTGTCTTATTCGCCGTTATTTCGGCGTTGGCAGTTTTTGTCATTGCGGCAGTTGTCGTGGGGCGTGAAGCGCAACGTTTAGACATGGTTGCTCCGCGCGTGATCTATGACATTGATGAAGCAGCAGAGTTCGTTGCTCGCACGTTGCCGCAGTCAACACAGGCTCGTCTCACCATGGAAGAAGTTCGTCAGTTGTTGATGGCTCACTTGTCTTGGATGAACGAGCGTGAACTGATGCCACTTGATGTGACGGACCGCGTGCAAGATATCGAAATACCAGTGGTGCTTGATAAGACCACGTTGACTGCGTACTTGCTAGATGCAGCAACCAAACGAGGAGTCGACATTCTTGATGACGTTGACGTGGTGTATGTGGCTGATGCTCACATGGGGTATTTCGCTGTAATTGGTGCTGTTGGCCCGAAGGCAGACCAGGTCTAGATCATTCCCGTCGAGTCGGCTAGCGGTTATCCATGCCTGTAGCCTCGTGTACTTATGGAGATTGCTGAGAGCACCAGGTCACGCATCCTTAATGCGGCCATCAAGATGATGGAAACTGGCGGAGAATCATCAGTGCGTTTGAGCGCAATCGCCGAAGACTTGGGCATTAAAGAGCCGTCGATCTATCACCACTTTACGAACCGAACAGAACTGCTGAATGCCGCATACGTCGAGTGGTATTGGCAATGTCTGAAAACTGAAATTCCTGTTGAAGCAATGATGGTGCTCGTTGACTCAAGAGAGGATTATGTGAGGGCGGTACGCAAGTCCATGGAATGGAGCTATCAGCCAGAGCGTCATCATGCTCGCGCGATTCGCGTAAGCGTCCTCGGTGCAGCGCAACGTAATCCGGATTTGGCTATTGCCATTAACGACATCAACAAGAAGTTTCTTGCCACAATTGCTGATGCAGCGTCAGTCGCACAGCAAAAGGGTTGGCTACGAGCAGATCTAGACCCGATGGCAACTGCGTATTGGTTACATGGCCAAATCATCGGGCGCACAGTTGCTGAGATGGACCCTGGGCATGTCGACCTTGCGGAGTGGGACAAGGTTTCCTTCGAAGCGGTCCTCGGGGTGTTGCTTGCCCCTGATAAATAACTGATTAGCCTGCCGTTCCTTCCCACAGGAGGCTGGGGTACTACCGTTATGTCTATGGAAAGACCAGTCAAGTTTGAGCACACACGATTCCTCGGAGACAAGCGCACTCAGTTGGTGTACGACCTTGATGAGTGGACTGAAAAAGACATCGTCGACACAATCGTTGCTGAAGGTGTAGGTCTGTGCTTTGGGCCAGACACGTTGGCAGAAGCGCGTAACCGTGGTTACACGCTCGCAACTGTTGGCGCAACACGTCGCCTTCGCAAGCCTCGCGCGTAAGTTCGCTTCAGATGTCCGAGACGACCAACGGAACTTTTCAATCTGGGTCGTTAGTACTGAATCGGTACTTGGCAACGCCGACTGGTTATGCGTCATCGTTGCCAGGTGTCATCTTGTGTCACGGTTTTCCGAATGGCTCACTTGATGCTCGGCAATCAGGAGTCACGTTTCCGCAACTGATGGATCGCATGGCAAATGACTTGGGATGGGCTGCGCTGACTTTTACATTTCGCGGATGCGGCACCAGCGAAGGGGATTTCTCCATGCAGGGTTGGGTTGACGACTTGCGTGCAGCCATTGATCACTTAGAAGATGAAGTGTCGCCTGATGGCGTGTGGCTTGTTGGTGCTAACACTGGTGGCGCACTTGCGTTATGTGTTGCCGCTGATGATCCGCGAGTGCGTGGGTGCGCCTTGCTTAGCGCGCGTGCGGATTTCGACGACTGGGCTAGCCAGCCTCGGCGCTTTTTTGAACATGCCCGTGAAATTGGCGCTATTCGTACACCAGGGTTTCCTGCATCATTCGATGAATGGAGCCGTGAACTACGCAGGTTCCGCCCAGTTGACGCTGCAAAGCGTTTTGCACCTCGCCCTTTATTAGTGATGCACGGTGACGATGATGAAAGTGTTCCTGTTGCAGACTCACGCATGTTGGCTGCCGCACACGGAAGTGCTGAGTTACGAGTGATTGAAGGGGCAGGGCATCGACTTCGTCATGACCCACGTGCCATTGCGGTATTGCTCGGTTGGCTTGACCGCCAACGCACGCTGTCAGCGTAGATTACGAATCGTGCCCGTGCGGGTGCGATGTATGCCACGCGTACGCAGAAGAAATGATGTCATCAAGGCTGCGTGTTGGTGACCAACCGAATGTCTCGTTGATGCGATGCGGATCTGCGTAGCACTCTGACGGATCACCAGCGCGACGGCCAGCGATTTCATACGGTACTTTTTTACCCGTGATGCGTTCCGTGGTGGCGATGATGTCCATCACGCTTGTGCCGTAGCCGGTGCCCACATTGCATGTGATGCTGTCGCCACCTTTTGCGAGGTAATCAAGTGCTGCAACATGCGCGCGTGCAAGGTCTTCAACGTGAATGTAATCGCGTACGCCCGTGCCATCAGGGGTGGGGAAGTCATTGCCAAACACAGTGAGCGCAGGTGCAAAACCAAGAACGGCTTTCATGACATGAGGAATCAAGTTCTGAGAGAACCGCCAGTCTTCACCGAGGGTTGCATCTTCGGAAGCACCGGCTGCATTGAAGTAGCGCAAACACACGTTGCGCATATCAGTTGTTTGCGAGTACCAGCCAAGGGTCTTTTCAATCATCAACTTTGTTTCGGCGTACACGCTTTCGCAGCTGAGAGCATCGGTCTCACGAACGGGGACTGACTGCGGAGTGCCGTATACGGCTGCAGTAGATGAAAAGACAATCCGCGTGACGCCTGCCTGGTGCAATGCTTCGAACAGCTTTTGAGAACCAGTGACGTTGTTGCTGAAGTACTTGCCAGGGTTTGACATTGATTCGCCCACGGCTTTGTATGCAGCAAAGTGAACCACTTCATCGACGCCGTGTTCAGCAACAACTCGAGCAATGAGATCAGAATCTGCAATGTCGCCCTGAACGAACGAAGCATCGCCCACGGCTTTACGGTGACCATTTTCGAGAGTGTCGAGAACTACAACGCCACGACCAGATGCACGGATGAGTCGTGTGGTGATGGATCCGATGTATCCGGCACCGCCGGTGATGAGCACGGTCATTGCAATGAGGCTACTTCAGGGGCCGTGATTGCTTGTCGCGATCAGCAGCTTTCTCGGCCTTTTTCCATGCCCGAACAGTCAACAATGTTTCTGGTGAGGTGATGTCAGCAACGGTTCGCGGATTTGAATCGCTAAACACTCCTGCAGCCTTTTTCCAGTTAGTCGGTGTGAAATCAAAACGCTTTCCGAGAAGCGCAACAAAAATCTGTGCCTTCTCAGCACCAAAGCCAGGCAACTCACGTAGGCGTTCAAAGAGGACGTGACCATCTTCAACATCGGCCCACATGTTCTCGCCTTTGCCTTTGTACTTTTCAGCGAGCACTGCGCACATACCTTGGATACGTTGCGCCATGGCTTTGGGAAAACGATGTATTGCAGGCTTCGTTAAACAGATTGCAAGAAATTCAGTGGGGTCCATTGCTGCGATCTTCTTTGCATCAAGATGACCGAGTCGTTGCTTTAATGTCCAAGGCCCGTTGAAGGCCCACTCCATCGGAACTTGTTGATCAAGCAGCATGCCAATGAGCAATGCAGTGCCGTTGGCGTTGAGAAACGCATCAGAGTCAGGATTTCCGGTGATGTACAAGGTGCCCACGGGCTTGTTCCTTTGATTTAGTCGCGAGTAAGAGAATGTACTGCGTCTGGGTTGATATTCAGGTCAATGATCGCCTGGGCCACGACTTCTTTTGTCACGCCATGTGATCCGATGAGGCTGGAGAGAACTGCGATGACGATGTGCGGGGCATTTGTTTCAAAGAAATTACGCAACGCTTGACGTGTGTCACTGCGGCCCATTCCGTCCGTTCCGAGCGACAGGAATCGGCGAGTCGGCACGAACGTAGCTACTTGTTCAGAGACAATGCGTAGGAAATCAGTGACTGCAACAACGGGCGCTGTTGTTGCGCCAAGCATTGTTTCGACATGTGAACGCCGTTTTTTCTCAATTGGGTGAAGACGGTTCCAACGCTCCACTTCCATTGCATCTTCACGCAATGACTTGTATGAAGTAGCTGACCAAAGGTCGACATCGATGGCATATTTTGTGCGAAGGATGGTGGCGGCTTCAGAAGCGGCAGCGAATGCTGAGCCAGAGAAAAGTATGGATGCTTGCGCTGTTCCTGACGTTGCTGGTGACCATTGGTACAAACCATTTACGATGTCTTGAGTTGAGACATGACTTGGTTGTGCTGGCATCGGAATGTTTTCGTTATACAACGTGATGTAATAAAAAATGTCTGCCGGATCTTCTCCGTACATCTTTGTAATGCCGTGCTGAACGATTGCTGCTACTTCAAATGCGAATGCAGGGTCGTATGCCTGGCATGCAGGAATTGCTGTAGCTAACAACAAGCTGTGTCCGTCTTGATGTTGCAGACCTTCACCCATGAGTGTGGTGCGGCCAGCTGTTGCGCCCATGAGGAACCCTCGTGCACGAGCATCTGCTGCTTGCCAAATGAGATCACCAACGCGTTGGAAACCAAACATCGAATAGAACGTGTAGAACGGCACCATCGGCACGCCGCGAGTGGCATAACTAGTAGCTGCGGCAATCCAGCTAGAAAATGCACCGGCCTCGGTGATTCCTTCTTCGAGAATTTGACCCTGTGCAGACTCTGCATATGACAACAACAAGTCATGATCAACTGGTTCGTACTTTTGTCCCTGTGATGCGTAGATCTTTAGCTCGCGAAACATGGAGTCCATGCCGAAGGTACGCGCTTCGTCGGGGACGATGGGCACGACGCGACTACCGAACGAATCATCACGAGCAAGGTTGCGCAACATGCGTGTGAACGCCATGGTGGAGCTCACCGCTTGGTCGCCAGAACCGAGTGTGAACTCGGTAAAGACTTCTGCAGATGGAAGTGTGAGTGGAGTCTTCGTGCGAACAACACGCTTTGGCAATGAACCACCAAGTGCACGACGACGTTCCATCATGTATTGGTATTCAACCGAGTCAACAGGTGGGCGATAGTACGGAAGTACGTCACCTTCAAGTGCTGAATCAGGAATCTCTTCTTGCAAATGCAAACGATCGCGCATTGCTCGTAATTGGTCGGCATTCAGTTTTTTAATTTGATGCGTGGCGTTGCGGCCTTCCACTTGTGGCCCGAGAGTCCAGCCTTTGATGGTTTTGGCCAAAATAACTGTGGGTTTGCCAGAACCAAGGTTGTCAACTGCGGCTTGATACGCAGCAAACAATTTGCGGTAGTCGTGACCACCGCGAGGAAGATTCAGTAATTCATCATCGGACAAGTGTGCAACTAACTGCAACAAGCGAGGGTCAGAGCCAAAGAAGTGTTCGCGAATATACGCGCCGCCTTCAATGGAATATCGCTGAAATTCACCGTCGACAGTGGAGTTCATCTTGTTCAGCAGCAATCCATCGACATCAGCTGCCAAGAGTTCATCCCACTTTGAGCCCCACACCACTTTGATGACATTCCAACCAGCACCGCGGAACACTGCTTCGAGTTCTTGAATGATTTTTCCGTTGCCTCGCACGGGGCCATCAAGGCGTTGCAAGTTGCAGTTCACAACAAAGACAAGGTTGTCTAATTTTTCGCGGGCTGCGAGTGAGATGGAACCAAGAGTTTCTGGCTCATCTGTTTCGCCGTCGCCGATGAACGCCCACACGCGACTAGCTGAAGTGTCATCAATGCCTCTGTTGTGCAAGTAGCGATTAAAGCGAGCGTGATACAGCGCCGTGAGTGGACCAAGTCCCATCGACACGGTGGGGAATTCCCAAAACTCTGGCATCAGTCGAGGATGTGGATAGCTCGAGAGGCCTTTTCCGTCTCGTCCGATCTCGCGACGGAAATGATCGAGGTCGTCTTCATCTAGGCGACGTTCAAGAAATGCGCGTGCGTAAATTCCGGGTGCGGCATGTCCTTGGAAATACACGTGGTCTCCGGCTGCGCCGTTGTCTTTGCCATGGAAGAAATGGTTGAAACCAATTTCGTACAAGCTTGCAGAACTAGCAAATGTTGATAGGTGGCCGCCAATGCCTTCGGCAGCATGATTCGCTCGCGTCACCATGACGGCTGCGTTCCATCTGATGTATGCACGGATGCGACGCTCTAAATGTTCATCGCCGGGGAACCACGGTTCATTATCTGCAGTGATGCTGTTGACATACGGAGTTGACACGGTGGCGGGAAAGTTCACATCAGTGTGTTGTGCACGTTCAAGAAGGCGAGACAACAAATAACGGGCACGTTCGACGCCGTGGCCATCGACAACAGAATCAAGAGAGTCGAGCCATTCCTGAGTCTCGCCCGGATCAGTGTCGGGGAGCTGATGCATTGAGCCGTCGAAGATCACAAGTGTCATTCTCCCACGATTTTTCGCAAAAGCCCGTCGTTACCCCGTCCCATGGTGAACAATCGTTGTCATGGAATTGTCCGACGACGTAATCGTTATTTATACAGATGGTGCGTGCTCGGGTAATCCTGGGCCGGGCGGCTGGGCGTGGGCCGTGGCTCCGTCGGGCGAAATCAATGACAGTGGCGGTGAAGCCAGGTCAACGAATCAACGGATGGAAATTATGGCTGCCTACCAGGCTGTCATCCATTTTGAAGATGACCCGCGCGTCATTCGCATTGTTGCTGATTCCACCTATGTCGTGAAGTGTTTCAACGACGGCTGGTGGCGCGGCTGGCATAAACGCGGCTGGAAAAATTCGCAGCGTCAGCCAGTTGCGAACCGTGATTTATGGGAGCCATTTATTGAACTGGTCATCAAGCGAGGCCGAGTGGAATTTGAATGGGTCAAGGGTCACAGCGGCAATCGCATGAATGATTATGTCGATGCACTTGCGGTGGCGCACACCCAGATTTAGACCAATTCTTCACTCCACTAGGAAGTCTGCGACCTGATTGCGTAGCCTGTGGGGATGGAACTTAAAGGCGTCAGCGCAATTGTCACAGGTGGAGCATCCGGTATCGGAGCAGCTTCTGTTCGTCTCCTCGCAAAAGGTGGAGCAAAGGTCGTCATCGCCGACCTTGATCGTCAGCAAGAGGTCGGCGAGGCCCTTGCTAAGGAAGTTGGCGGCGCATTTTGTGCTGTTGACGTCACCAACACAGAGGACATCATTAACGCAGTGGAAATGGCTAAGTCCATGGGCCCACTTCGCGTCTTGGTGAACTCAGCAGGTATCGGTTGGGCACAACGCACCATTGGTAAAGACGGGTCATACGATTCGGCTGCCAATATCGAGGCATTCAAGAAGGTCATCGCGATCAACTTGGTCGGAACATTCGACGCAATTCGTATTGCAGCAACTGCAATGAGCCAAACAGAGCCGTTGGAAGATGGTGAGCGCGGCGCAATTGTCAATATCGCATCTGTTGCAGCATTCGATGGCCAAATTGGCCAGAACGCATATTCAGCGTCAAAGGGCGGGGTTGTCGGTATGACACTTCCTATCGCTCGTGACTTGTCAGCATCTGGTATTCGCGTGAACACCGTTGCTCCGGGACTCATCGACACACCGATCTACGGACAAGGTGATCAGAGCGAAGCATTCAAGACGCAACTTCAAAAAGGTGTGTTGTTTCCTCAGAAGCTTGGTCGTCCAGATCAGTTGGCTTCAATGGTTCTTGAGTGCATCACGAACAGCTACATGAATGCTGAAACCATCAGAGTTGATGGTGGCATTCGTATGCCGCCTAAGTGAGCATCGTTTTTCATAACGACCCATTCACGCCGTTTGATCGGCAACCGATAATTTCGCACGATTCCCCGAGCTCAGGCTCGGGGTTTCGTCGTTCTGTAGCCATTCCTCATTCGTATTTGCCTGTGCCTGCCGATGCTGCGCGGTTGCGCGTTGCGGCTCGCTCGTTAGATATTGATCAATGGGTATCAACTCGTGACGATGACTGGTTGCCCACCATTGAAATGAAACGTGCGTTGATTGATGAACGTCGCGATGAAGTTGTGGCATGTCGTCCTGGTGCAGAAGAAGCATGTGAAGAAGTTGCGCGCGGGATGATGCGCTCTATTGGCATTGCTCCTACAGATGCGCGTGGTGTTGATGCGCTTGTCGAAGCTGCTTTGTGTGTTGCTGATGATTTATGCATTCTGATTCCTGATGCTGAGGGAATGCCGCGGTTGGTTGCAGCAGTGTTGTGTTCACCAAATAGGTGGAGGCTTACTGAAAAAATTGGCGGCACTATGGCATCCATTCATACGCCTGTTGCGCGGTACGACA
>Ga0214919_10002318_pt1 | contig 30045 bp, 19 predicted proteins | sample LL1503_MetaG_FD_177994 | JGI IMG/M metagenome (GOLD analysis project Ga0214919, IMG submission 177994) | Freshwater microbial communities from Lake Lanier, Atlanta, Georgia, United States - LL-1503 | ecosystem: Environmental > Aquatic > Freshwater > Lake | place: USA: Georgia | collected... | reverse complement strand
ATAATTAATGGTAATACAACAATAAATAATAATTTAAATGTATCAGGCAATACTATAATTTATGGAGCAACAACAATGAATAGTTCATTAAATGTTTCAGGTAATACTTGTATTATTGGAAATACTACTATTGTTAATTCATTATATGTATTTGGTAATAGTGTAATTAATGGAAATGTAAGTATTACTAGTACATTAGTAGTATCTGGTAATACTACAATAAAGGGTTCGCAAACTATAGGTAATTCATTATATGTATCTGGTTCATCATATTTACAAAGTACTACTATTTTATCAACATTATCTGTATCCGGTAATACTATTATAAATAGTTCTACTAGTGTAGGTGCAAATTTAAATGTATCTGGAACTACTGTAATTGGAGGAAGTGTTAGTATAAATTCATCGTTATCAGTATCTGGGTCAGCATCAATTTATGGAAATACTAGTTTAATGTCAACTTTAAATATATTAGGTAATATTATTGCTTCTTTACCTAATTATAATAGCAATGCTGAGGCATCAGCAGCCGGTATTCCAATTTCTGGATGGTATCGTACTGGTGGTATAATAAAAATTAGATTAGATGATAGACCACCTACGATTACTTTAAATGGTGCTTTATCAATTACACTTAATACAGGATCAGTATTTACTGATCCTGGAGCTACAAGTGTGGCTTATGATAATTCGGGTAATGTAGTATCTGTTTATATGATATCTTTAGTATCTAATACTGCTAGTACAATTAATTTATTATCATCTAATATATTAATTTCAGGAACTACTACAAGTATAACACTTACAAGTTCTTTAGCAGCTGGAAACTATACCGCGACTTATCTTGCAACTGATTTTAATGGCTTAACTATGACTGCTACTAGAACATTAACATTTAATGTTAATTTAGATGCCGATCCTTCTTTATTATTATATTATAGATTTAATGCGGGTGATTCAAATGGCAATACTTTATATAATTATGCAACTGGGTCACCAGTTGCTGATGCAACATTAATTAATTCAGGAATTACAACATCAGATTACAAAGTAGGTAATGGTTCATTATCTTTAAATAGTAATAATTATGTACAAATAAATAATTTTACTACATCTGGTACTAATGGTATATCTGTTTGTTTATGGTTTAAATCAAATAATGGAGTGGGTGGTAGATTCTTGGAGTTTTATAGTTCTAGACCAGGTAATGGTGGTGAGTCTATATTTATGGTTACTAATAGATATACAAATAACAGGTTCTTCATGGATGTTAGTAATAATAATAATGGTTCTAATTTAATACCATCTAATGCAGAACTTGATACTTATAATAATAATACATGGACTCATTTTGTATGGACATTATCTTATTCATCAGAATACACTAGTACATGGAATATATATATTAATGGCATACTTACTGTATCTAAAAACAATTGTTGGTATCCATCTAATCAAACTTGGCAACAGGCATATATAAGTAATTCAGTATATGGAGGTGGTCAGGGACTATCAGGAAATATTGATGATTTTAGATTTTATAATAGAATATTATCTACAAGCGAAATAACAACAATTTATAATAAAACATAATTTATTTTATATATAATAATAAAACTTTTAATATATTAATTAAATATTATTTAAAAATTATTAGATTAAAAGTTTTATTAAATAGTTTAAATATTTTTTTTTTAATATTTAAACTAAAAATATAATTAAAAAATATTTACAATTAAATTTACTATTATTTTTACTATTTATAAATAATTATATTTTTTATAATTTTATTTTAACTATATAAGCACCACTATTAACTTTACTAATATTTACTCTATTAATATTTTTTACTCAATCAATAATATTATTAATTATTAAATAACACTTTTCTTTATAAAATAGCTCTAATATAAAAGATTCGATTTTAAAAATTTAATAAAGATTAATTTATAAATAAAATATATATATAAATATATAAATTTTTATTAAATGTATAATTATTTAGTTAATAACAATAACATTGATAATATTCTAAACACTTATGACCACAAAATCTTAATCCTGAATAATATCTTTATTTTATTTGTTCAACAGATAATATAGATTCTAAATGGTCTTCATAATAATAAGCGTCTTTAAAAAGAAAATTAAATCTAGCCCTAGCTTTTTTTTCATCTTCAAATGTCCATTTATTTTTATATTTATTACAATTTTCTAATTCTATTTTTATAGTTTTTTTAAAGTTAAACCATTCAATATCAGTAAAATAATCTATATAATCTTTAGGAATGTTATCTGATAAACTGAATACATTTAATCCTCTTGGAATTAACAATCCACATTCTAAACTACATGATTTACCGAGATCTTCAATATTACATATTTCCCATTGATTAAATATATGACATGTATTTGTACACATACACTCAATACATATCATTACATTTTCTTTTTCTTTAATAATACAATTTATTTCTGGAATACCCACTAACGGTTTTCCAATTGTATTTGAAATCTTATCATAATTAATAACGAAATCAATAGTATAATAATCTTTATTACCATTATGATAATTAATTAATGAATTTAACCAATATTTAATATCAATTAAGTTTTGAGAATCATAAACAATAACTAATGTTTGACTAGTTAAATCTATTTTTATTTTAAGTAAAATTTACTAAAATTTTAGTAAATTTTTTATTCTTATTATTATTTTCTGATTGGTTTAATCTATATTATCATCTGAATCACTCAAAACATAATTAGAGTCCATTTTTACACCTTTGCAAGTTAATAAATATAACTAATAAAATTTTTAAGGTAATTTTTTTTAATTTATAAATTAAATATTAATATTTTTTTACAATAAATAATTATATGTAGTAGATAAATAAAAATATTAATATATGTCCAAATAAAATATTAATATATGTATCCAAATAAAATATTAATATATGTATCCAAATATTAATATATGTCTAAATAATAAAATAGTTTTTTATTATATATATATTAAAACTTTAAAATTTATATGTATATATATTAAACTTTAAAATTTATATGTAATAAAATTATATAAATTTATATAATTTTATTTTTTATATATTATAATTAAAAGTTATAAGAATAACATTATCATAAATTATATGAAATAATTTTTATATAAAAAACTTAAAACCTTTAAATTTAAAAATCTTTAAAATTAACATATTTTTAAATAATATTATTTTTTTCATTCTACTAATATTTGAATTAAAAAATAATATACTAATAAAAAAATGAATAATGTAGTTTGTGATATTTCTAAATAAAAACTTTCTTACCGTAGCCATTTTGGCTCAAGGCATTTTACCCAAGGCATTCAGAACTCCGGCCTTTTGATTGATGCATTCTGTGATCAAGCCCTTCTACTGAGGCATTCTGGGATCCAGTCCTTTGCCTCAGTCAGAGGTGAGGCATTTGTGCACAAGCCATTTTGGCATTGACTTAGAACTTGAGCCCGATGAGTCTGGTGAAGCAGATTGAGTTGGAGTGGAGGCAGGCTACCATGCTTCTCATGTTGGTAGATAGTGCCCTTACCCTGACAACTGCGACTGATACTGTCAGACTAGCTGCTGACAATATTTTTGCATCAGTGGAAGCTGCATATGCAGCTTCTGGCTGCCCTCAGCCTGACGCAGTGGCCTTTGACCAATCTTTTCTCATGGTCCTTACGAGCTTGGTACTAGCTAGCCAGACGGCATCTCCAGTTTTGCGGAACTTTGCCAAGGCACTAGTGGAACGCATGCTTGTTATTACTGCGACCGTAGATGCAACTGACACAGTCGCAACAACAGCTACTAGCAAGTCTACGTCTACAAGCACGGTTTTAGGCACTGCCGCAAGCTCAAATGCTGACACTGCAGCTGGCACAAACACAGACTCAGTCGCAAGTGGCGATGCTATCACCTTAGGTGACACAGCAGCAAACACAGTCTCATGCACAGACTTAGGTGCAGCAGCAGTCTCAGGGGCAAAAGAAGATGGTGTCCCAACAGCTTGCGCAGACTCAGACGCAAAAGAAAATGGTAGCCTAGCCGCTAGCAGCACCACCGTAGCAGACGGGCATGCAGTTTCATCAGCAGGCATTGAAGGTTTAGCAATCACTGCTGTTGTTGGTGTCAATGGTCCAAACTCCACAGAAGACGGCCACGCAGACAGCACACAGCTGTACAACAATGACGGCTCAGTATCATCCACCATGACAGTCTCCAATGCAGGGCAAGCCGATAAGGCTATCAAGAAACCTTCGATCTTGCATTGCAAGCATTGCAAGCTGTGCTTGACCAAGGATACCCTGAGGCAGTGCAGTGATAATACCTATGAGTGTGCTGTTGATGTGAAGGCATGCTTCAGTAGAGAAGAAGCAAATTGGAGAGTTCTTCCCTGTGTCTTCTGCGGCGAAGCTGGCAGAGGCAAGGAAAAGAGAGAAACTGTAAAGAACAAGTGGATAGTATGTGCCAGTCCTTGCCTTCCGGAATCATGTTGCAGGTGAGTCTTTAGTGGAAGTGAATCCACAAACAACTAGAAATCACTGGTGTTTATAGACCAAAGCATTGACTTGGAGCACCATGTCTCACTTTGTATCACTCTGTATCACATTGTCTCACTCTATATCACTCTGTATCACTCTCAAGGATGTCAATGGTTAGTTAGCATTAGCTAGTATCCGGAAGACGAGAACTATTGACGTTCTCACCTTGAATAAAACGTGAGCTATTGGAGGTTTCAACTTGGAGAGTTTCACACTCACAAAAAAAAAAATTAAATTTAATTTTTTTTTATTTCATTAATATTCCTAGTATAAAAAAGTAAATAATTTTATAATAATATAATTACTAATATTATTTAATAGTTTTTTAATAAATTAAATTATTTTTAAATAAATTAAGTTATTTTTAAATAAATATTAAAATTTTATTAAATATATTTTCATTAATATTTTATGAGTTATGACTTTTATATATAATAAAATCTTAATATATTTTTTATCTATATAAAAAGTCATAAATAATAAAACTTATTTTTTTAAAAGAATATGTAATACCATATGTAATAATATATGTATACTATATGGTAATACTTAATACTTAAAGAAATATGTTAATACCTAGAGGAATATGTAATACCCTAAAGGGATATGTAATACCCTAAAGGGATATGTAATACCTAATATCATATATAATACCCTAAAGGGATATGTAATATCCTAAAGGGATATGTTATACCATATATAATACCCTCAAGGGATGTGTAATACCCTAAAGGGATATGTAATACCCTAAAGGGATATGTAATACCCTAAAGGGATATGTAATACCACTCCATATCTGGAATAGCATGGTCAGTTTCAGTAACATGTTGTATTTGATATTCTCTAATTTCTTCTTTAGAAGAAAATTTATGTATAGGCATTCTCAAGCCATATTTAATAGCTTCGTTCAATCTAGTGTCTGTTCTATATGAATAATAATCTTCAACAAGTCCTCGCATTATTAATTGCAATGTAAACTTGTAATTAATTAAATCATAATTAATTAAATCTAAAGCTTCCATGCAGTTTGCTATTTTAGTTAGTCCTCTAATAAAAGGAATTTCATAATCTATTTTTGGTAATAAAGGCTTACAAGTAAAATTTGATTCAAGACATATTTTAAATTCAATTTGATATGCTTTACGTAATTTTGTTTTATAATTTGGATCTTTATCAAATAATGGATTCATACTTTCAAGTATTTTACTTAATTTTTCTTTATAATAATTTGATTTTTTAATAATTTGGTGTTGACGGTGAGCCATTTATTAATTTTAATAATATATTAAAAAATATTGATTGTTCTAACTAGAACCTTATAAAAATAGAAGTATTAAACATGCTAACTGCCCAATGTTAAGGTAGTAATTATTTTTTTTCTTAAATACCTTAAAACTTTTGTTCAATTTTTAAATATTTCAATTTATATATTTAATAACTTAATAAAAAATTAATTTAGATTTAATTAAAAATAAGAAATATTTGTAGATATAAAATATCTTTTATTATTTAAATTTTTAATTTTTACTTTAATCTAGTATATTTTTTAGTTTTACTTAAATCTAGTAAAATTTTTTTATCAAACATATTTTAAATAAATTTTTTTATTTAGAGTTAAATCTAGAATGATTTTATAATTAATAATCAATATGATATAAATAATTAATTATAAAATAAAATTAAAAACTAATTAATTTATATTATTAAAATAATATATAATTTTAAATTAAACTTTATATATATTAATGTATTAAAAAATTATAAAATATAATAGTTTTATAATTAATTAAATAATTATTATTATATTTAATTATTTTTAATATTATTTTTAGCTAAAATAAATATAATAATAATTATTTAATTAAATTAAATATTATTTATAAAAATACATATCTCATGTATATAAATAATTTAAATATATATAAAAATACATTATTAGATTAACTTTAAAAATTAATCTAATAAAATAAAAATACACACCGCTCTAAATGATATAACAATTATAATTTATTATTTTTATTAATAAATTAATTAACATGAAATACCATCAGGGCAATTACCATCAGGACAACTACAATGAGGACAACTACAATCAGGACAACTACAATGTGGATAACTACAATCAGGACAACTACAATGAAAAAAACATTTAAAAATATATAACCAATCACACCAAAATGATTCATGAGTAGTATTTAATGAATCAGTATGAGTAATTATTATATCATGATTTTCATGATTTACATTATTAGTTGAATCAATACATGGATATTGTGTTTGAATCCATATAGTATCACCACCACGACTACTATGAATATTCGCTTGAGAACATTTTTGAATATAGTTATTATCTATATTAATTTTTTCAATAGTATTATCACTTTTATATTTATTAGCATTATACATTTTATCAAAAGAATCATTAGTACATGTATCATCAATATTTCCAAAATCCATAATGTTATTAAAAATATATTTTTTAAATAACCAAATTTTAATCAATTTTTTATTAAAAATATTAAATTAAATATATATCAGATTTCACTTAAATAAGTGCTAAATATATACCAATCTATATTGGAATCATTTACAAAAACATTATTCATTTTATATCTAATATTAAACCATTCAGTCCAATTTTCTAACAAATGTATATAGTCTTCAACTAAGAGTTGTTCTCTAAAAGTTATATTATCTACATAATATTGAGAATCTAACCATTGATTATATTTTTGAATTAAAATAGTAAAATCATTTAATTGAAATTCATGTAAATAATATTTTAAATTTATAAAATCATCTAAATCTTCATGATTTCTCCAAAATTCTAGAAAATATTTTAATATATGACTTAAATAATTATATTCTCTAAGATATAATAAATTATTATCAATATAATTAATTATAAAATCTATAAATTGATTTTTATTTATAATAGTATTTAATTCATTATTTGATAATATATCACTAATATTTAAATTGGAAAATATATATTCTAATCCTTCAGAGAAAGGTGATACTTTTTCTTCATCTAATAAAAAATCTTGAACAAATTCAAACCATTCGGATAAAGATAATATACAACACATAAGTAATAATATATTAATTTATAATTAAATAGTTATTCAATTTTCCTAATAATAAATATTATTTAATTGGATAACTATTATTATAGTAATTATTTTTTTAATATATTAAAATTAATAATATTTTAAAATATATTTTTTTATAATTATTTATAATGAGTAATTGTAATTATAGCATCTCTGGTAATTATTACTGTACCGAAAAATTTACAGATCTAAATAAAGATCAAGGCTGGTGTCCAAATAATTGTAAATATAAAAATACTAACTATGCATATAAATGTCCTAAATGTACTGATCCCGATACATTAAAAAATTGTCCAGAAAGTTGTCAAAAATATGATCAGCAAAAGAATTGTCCTAAACTAGCTAAAACTGGTAATTGTTCTGATAACGATGTATTAAAAAAATGTCCGGAAAGTTGTCAAAAATATGATCAGCAACAGAATTGTATTAAAAAAGCTGAAGAGGGGTATTGTTCTGATCAAAATGTATTAAAAAATTGTAAGAATGCATGTGCTTATTTTGATAAAGCCCCTGATTGTGCAACAAAAGCAGCCCAAGGTAGATGCACTGCTAAAATAACGGAAAATGAATGCCCCGTAAGTTGTAAGACACAAGATAGCAGTAGTTATTGTAATCTTAATTTAAATAATGCGGATGAAGCTGAATGTAATAATCCTATTAATTTAAAAACTTGTAATATGACTTGTACTAAAAAAAAAGAAGAATGTAATGCATGGGCAAATGCGGGTAAATGTTCAGATCCTAATATATCAAATAAATGTTCAATAGCTTGTAAAGATAAAAATAAACTAGATGATTGCGACCTTCGTAGAAATAGTGGTCACTGTACATTAAATGCAGATTATATGTTACTAAATTGTCCGGAAAGTTGTAGTAAAGATCTAATTGCGAATTGTTCAAACTTAATTAATAAAAACTGTGATAATCCTAATTGGGCTCAAAACTATATTGATTATACTAATACTGATCATAGGAATTATGCACTTAGAAGAGATTGTCCTAAAAGTTGTCCTAAAATTATACCTCTTAATAATGATATTAATAATATATGTTGGAATAAAGTAAAAGAACGTGAGAATGCATGTTTAAGAAATGATACTGAATCTATATGGTTAAAAAATAATTGTCCAGAATCTTGTTTATATATGTCTAATTTGACAAAAGAAAAAGAATCAATGGAAACTCATTGTTATTGGGAAGCAACTGAAAGTTCATGTAAAAATATTTGGAATAAAAATGTGATAAATAAATGTCCAATTACTTGTGCAAAAATATTACAAAAATAAAAAATTTATTTAAATAAATTTTTCAAGAATAAAAAGTTTATTAATAATTTAATTTTTAAACATATCAGAAAAAATAGTAATAAAATTATCATTATCAAATAAATTATATAATAAATTTTGATAAATTAATATTGCCGATTCTGTAACATTATCATTATCTATATCTAGTATATCACATTTTTCATTTTCAATTTCATATTCATTATGTATTTTTTTTTCTAATGTGCAATCTTCTTTTTTATTATAAAAATGAGAAAAATTATAATTAAATAATTCTAATATATTTTTACATCTAGAATTTAATAATTGCATTTTTACATTTTTTACTAGATGAATATTTAATTCCTTATAATTTTTATAATAATTATTTGTTGATGTTTTTACTAATTTTTCATCTTGAATAACTTTTAGACTTAGTTTTTGAAATAATTCTTGACTTTGAATTGTTCTTAATGATGGCTTACCTCCTACTAAAATATTAGTAGGAAATGATTGATAAAAAACGGGTTGGTCCCAGGTTGGAGGATTTTGGCATATACCCCATTGTTGAAATGCCTGATAATCATAAGTATTTAAATTTTGTCTCTCAGATAATAATTTTAAAATTACTTTTGGATATGTTCTTCCTCTAATATCGCAGTGTGTTAATTGCATAATCTTAAATACACTATTTCTATTTATAAATACTTCCATTTCATATGGTATATGACTGTAGTCAAATAAAGGAATCCAATTTTTATAAGAATTAGTGGGAAGTTCTATTTCAAAAATAAATGAATTCTCTTTTAAAAAATGATTATTATCCCCAATAATTGAATTAAGATTAAAAGTTGTTGATAAGAATATTGGAAAAAATAAATGTTTTCCTTCGTTTAGTGAAAACATTGATCCATTATCAATATCATTTAAATATATATTTAAATTTTGAACTCTATAAACTGTAATTGTATCTTTAGTAAATAATTGTTGGGATAAATTTTCTAATTTATCAATTATATTTATATAGTCTAGTGTTTGTATATTAGAGGAATGATGACTAAATGCTGCATCTAAATTATTTATAACTGAATGGGTCCATTGTCTTTCCGTATTTTGAAGATAATTTATGCTTGTATTTAATATAATTCCATAATAATAATATTCTAAAAAAATATTTATTTGTCTAAAAAATTCATTAGGGGAAGTATATATTTTTAATGCATTATTTACATCTATTCTTCTAATATAATTAGTAAATATACTATTAGTAACAGTATTAGTTTTAGTTAAAGATATTGTAGCATCAATAGTATTAGTTATTAATTGTAATGTAGTATCATCAGGTATATTCATATCAGTACATATTACTGGATTACTTCTTGCTGTGCAGGAATTTAAAAATTTTATAATATTTGTACAATTAAATTGATAATTATCAATATTTGGATTAACAACACATGATTGCGGGCCATAAGGTAAGGGTTGCCCAACATGTAATGACTGTCCGCCAGGTAATTGTATTAATGGCGTTGTTTTTAAAGGATTATTAAGATAGTCTGTATATACATCACTTTTTATTTGATCAGAAGGCAAATGAAAAGTAACCTTATCCCATGGTTCAATAGATAATCTTTTTCTATAGTTATATATATTATTATGATCAATATTATCTATTAATCCTATTATTTTCATTAGTGGAATTTCTATTTTACTTGCCATGGATCCATTAAGTTCTGGACCCCATTGTAACGATATTCCATCTGTCTCAGCAATAAATAAATCATATGAATTAGAAAATATATTATTTTTTAAAATTTCAAATTCATTAGATTTATTTAAAAGTTGCATCATTGTTTGGTTATTATGTAGTTTAAATAGTAATAATATACACAATTTAAATTTTAACATGTGATATTTATTAAGTGATGTACCACTATTTTTAAAGTAATGATTTAATCGTTCTGCTATATCATGTAAAATATCGAATGTATGCAGTTGTATTGATATATCATCTAGAGATGTATCATCTGATAAATCAGGACATCCAACAGGTTTTTTAAGTTTAAATTCTATTGCATCATATTGTTCTACAGTTATATTTTTAGAACATTCTACTAAAGGATGAAGTTTTAAATAAGCTTTTTGTGCAAAACGATTTGTAATTAATATATTATCTTTAATAATTAAAATATTAAATTGTAATAATACATTAAAAAAAAACTGTAGAAATGAATTAATAAATTTTTTAGTTTTTAAATCTAATGTAGTAAATGAACCACCGCTTAGTTTTTGTTTTATAGATAAATATTTATTTTTATATTTTTCATATTTATATTTTACATTCATTAATATATATATATATTATATTTTATTTTAAATTAATATATTATTTATATTAAATATGACAACTATTAGTTATTATAATGATTGTTATAAGACAGATATTATTAAAAATGCTACTGAATCAAATCATAGACCATTAATACAAAAAACTAATAAATGTGTTACATTAAATACAACACACTGTTTTTATAATATTGAAAAACTCAATTTACTAAAAACAGAAAAGTTAGACTTTTGTGAAAATAAAAATGAAAATATTATAAATATGATAAGAAATTTTATAGAGCAAAAAAATAATTTTATTTTATTACAAGAAGTATCTTTAGATTTATTGTCAAAAATTAATAATTATTTAATTACAATAAAAAATTATAAATTATTTGAAAGTTGTAGACCTATTAGTCATTTACTTACTGCTAGACTTAAAGCTGATGGACTTGATATTTTTAATTCTGTATTAGGGAAAAATATTAATCCAATAAATAATATTCCAAATGGAATTTGTGAAACAAGAGATTTTGAAAATTATAATGTTACTATTTTTAATGATGAATTATTTGAAATTTTAGACCAAAATCCTATTCCAAATTCTTATAAAAAATTTATATTTGATGGTATTGATGGTAAAGGACGAAATTGTAGGGGACATACATTATGTACTAATATTAACAATGACCATTATTTTTATAGACATCATTTTATTTCTTTAAAAAATAAAGAAACCAAAAAAAACTATTTAATTTTTAATGTTCATTATTCTAAAAGAGCAAGATTAAAATCTAATAAATTTTTATTTGATTTAATAATTGATCCTATTGGAACATTGAATGATGGTATAATTCTTTCAATAATAGAAAATTTAAATAAACCAGATTATTTACCAATAATTATAATTGGTGGAGATTTTAATAAAACATTTTATAATGAATATAATTATCTAGTTCAATTTTCAAATTTAGGTAAAAATCAAAATAAATTTTTTAAATGGACAATTGCTTATTGGAGATATTTAAATTTTATTCAATTATATAACTGTAAATATATTAATACTTATAATGATGCACTAATTATAAGTACTAAATATGATAGGCAACACGATTTAGATGGTGTAGATCATATATTTTATTTTGATATTCAAAGTGCTTCTCAACAAAAAAAATCTTATTTAGAGTTAGACCCACCAAATTTAGTATTAAATGATTTTATATTTTTAAGATATTTTCTTATAAATATTTATAATTTAACTAATATAACTCAAAATATATTAGAAATAAATAACTTAAATAGTTTTATAAATATACTTTATAGAAATATTTTTATTATATTATTTTCTGAAATAATAATAAAAAATATAATTATAATTATTCTATTATTAGATGATTTAAAAAATAAAATAAATAATATTTCTGAAAAAAAAACTATATTATCACTAATAAAATGTATTTATATAGATATTATAAAAAATTTAGATAAAGATACTTTATATTTTAATTATGTTATAAATAAATTTTCATATTTTACAGATTTAAAAGTTTTTATTACAAATGATAAAGATACAATAGTTGAAGATACTATTACTAAATTAAAAGAAGTATTTATATCAAGAATAACTATTACTAGAATTCAGCAAATACCAATTAAATATATTAAAAATGATGTAGAAATTATTTCTGTTTTTACAAATTTAGATATTATAGTTGAAAATGTTCCAACCGACCAACATCAAGGACTACCCTTAGGACTACCCTTAGGACCCTTAGGACTACCCTTAGGAACCCCAGAAAAGCAACAAGATCTGACACAAGAGTGTAGTGATACTGAGTCGGAATCTGATAAAAAAACCACATATAAACCAAAATCAAAGGGAGCCCCAATAGGAAAATTATTTAAACCAAAATCAAGAAAAAAAAAATCATCAGCAGAAGTAAAAATACCTAAAAAAACTACAACCGAATTAATTATATTATTAACTGAAGAATTAAAAATATTACACCATCAAAGTACTTCATTAGAAATTAGTTTAATTTCAAGTAAATCAAAAGATTTAATAAATTTATTAATTCAAGAATTGGATGAGATATTTAATACATCATTCAATTTTATAGAATTTATAACTAATCGTATACCAATTATAAATTTTTTATCAAATGCAATAATGTCTACTACTGGTAATGAAATTTATAATATTAATAAAGTAAATTGTATTGAAAAAATTTTTTTTCAAAAAAAAATTATTGAAAATATTTATATTAAACCTAATACAAAACTAATAATAACAAATGAATATAATTTAATAGCGGACAATGATTTACATGATATATTTATTATTATTTTTGAAAATCTTTTTCAAACAGATTCATATAATATTATATATGGTTCATTTATTGCACAAGATTTTCAAGTATTAAGAGGTGACTTAAAAATAAATTGTACTAATCTAAATACTTATATGATTTTAATCAAAGATTCATTAATTTCAGGTAAATTTCAAAAAATTTCAGATAAATTTCAAAAAATTTCAGATAAATTTCAAAAAATTTCAGATAAATTTCAACATTATACAAAAATGTTTTTGGATAAATATACAGATCATAAAGAAATTTTAAATAAAATGATTGAATGTAAAACTCAATTAATAATAATTAGGCAAAAAGAAATATCAAATTTATTGCAATTACTATTTTCAATATTTATTGATTTAATTAAAAATAAGAGTACTTTAGTTAATTATTTTTTTAATATTGATACACAAGAAATTTTTACATTTTTAAAAGTTGAAGAATTAATAAAAAAAAAAAAGGATTATAAATTTTTAAAAAAATTAATTTTAGGTTTTATGATTTTTAAACATTATGTTAATTATACCTTATTATTATTTAAAGATACAATACTGTCTCAATTAGAATTAATATCAAAAGAATTTTCTAAATTTAATTTTAGTCCTGATGAATTAGCTAAAATTGAATTGGCTAAATCTAATAATGATCTTATACAATTATTATTTATTTATATAATGAATGACTATTTACAAAGTGATTTTTCTGATGAATCTATAAATACTATTTTAGAATCAATGAAAAAAGTTTTAGATGATTCTATTTTAAATTCAATGAATGATAAATGTTATATATTTAATGAATATGTTAAAAATGTTAATATTTTTTATGAAGAATTACATGATACCTCATTAGTAGAAACACCATTAGTAGAAATACCATTAGTAGAATCACCAATTCCAATAGATAAATCTAGTCCATCTGAATTAATAGATAAATCTAGTCCACCTGAATTAATAGATAAATCTAGTCCATCTGAATTAATAGATAAATCTAGTCCACCTGAATTAATATCGGCACATGTTGATAAAGGTATATTAGATAAAGAAGATTATATACCTACACCCCTTGAAATAAATTTAATAAATAAATTAGATTGTATACCTGATTTTTCTATGGTTAAAATTACTAATGAATGGGTTAGATATAGTAATAGTATTTCTGTTAATATTGATAATATAAATTATTTAATTTTTTGTTTAGGAAATTTAAAGTTAATACATGATGAAATAGATTTGAATAAAAAACAAGCAATTAAAAATAGTATAGAAAATCCAAATATATCAGATTTAAAATTAATAATAGATGATTCATCAAATTTAGAAATTGATAATTTTATTTCAAAACATTTTCAATTATTAATTGATTACTATAGATATTATTCTGCAAATTTAATTACTATAATTTATGATTATAAAATTCCTAATTTTTTTAATCAAACTATGACATTACCTAATTATAAAAAATCAAAATCTGATGAAAATATTATTTCTTATTTTGAAAATGCCATATTGTGTTTAAAACATCATTTGTTTCCAAAAACACGAGAACTTTTAGATTTTTATTCTAATAAAATTAATTATTCTACTTATGGATATATATTTAATATTTATAATAATATGTTAAAAGATTATGATTTAAAATATAAAATAGAAAAAGGAACTATTTTAACAGATGAAGAAACTGAATATATTAAATCTAATACAAATTTAAATGAATTATGTAGTATGAAAAATAAATATCTTAAATATAAAAATAAATATCTTAAATATAAAAATATAGATAATTAAAGTTTTATTTGCGTTTTTTTAAATATCTAATAATAATTCTTTATTAATGTTATATATAATTATATATTCTTTCATTAATTTTAATATTAATTTTGTAAATAACTATATAAATATGATTTGAATTAATTTTATTTCATTTATAAATAATGATGATTAATTAATAAAATTAATTCATCAATACCTTAATGATTAATTACCTTAATGATTAATTAATAAAATGAATTCATCAATCCCTTTAATAATTTTAGTATAATTATCATTACTTCCAATTGATAATCTTAAATATGAAATATTATCTTTATAATAAACTAATGGATCAATTTTTGTTTTATATGAACAAAATGATACTCCAATATTTAAAATTTTTAATTTTAATTTATCAATATTTTCAATTTTTGTTTTACTCTTAAATCCAATTAAAAATGTGCTAGGATATAAATTATCTTTAAAATATTTTTGTGAAAATTTATAATTAATATGATTTTCTAACATTGGATGACATATTATTATATTTTTATTTTCTAAATATTTTATTATTTTTTTGGTCATATTTGATAATTTAGTAATAGTATTATCTACATATTTTAAATTATTAATTAATATTTTAATACTATAAATAGATATATGGATTCCAGACATTTTTATAAAATTATCTAATAATTCATACAATTCTTTATTTTTATTTATTAAACAAAATCCACATATAACTTTATTAATTGAATAATGTTTAGTCAATGATGAAGTTATTATATCTACATCATAATCTAATGGATTAAATATTTTATGTGTTAGCCATGTATTATCACATATAATATATATATTTTTATATAAAGATTTTATATTTTTAATAATATCAAAATTAAATATATTTCCATATGGATTTGAACAACTTTCTATAAATAAAATATTAATATCATCTTTAATATTATCTAATAATAATATAATATCATTATTAGAATTTATTTCATACAAGTTAATATTATATAAATTTTGTAATAATATTAATAATTGCTTAGACTCATAATATGTATCATTATAATATAAAATATTAATTTTACATTTGATATATTTTAATATGATAATATTAATTATAGTCATATTTGCATGTTGTCCAGATGTTAATAATAATATATCATTATTATTATAAAATTTTGATAATTGTTCAATTAAAATATCATAATAACTATTTTTATTTCTGGTATATTTTTGAGTTATTTTATCAATAGAATAGTCTAACATTAAAATTATAAATAATTAGTTTTTATTTATAATTAAATTTATTTTAATAAATAAAAACTAATTATTAATTAAAATAAATTTAATTTTATAAAATAATATAAAATATTTAATTAATAATAATTCTTGATTTAATTTATTATTAGAATTATATGTTAAAATAAATAATTATTTAGTTACTCTAATATAAATATTAGTATATACTAATTAAGACTTAATTATAAATATAAATTTTACTTATGTATTAAATATAATAATGGAATTATTATATACTAATGTTTAATTAAAATTTAATAGTATTAAATTTAATTCAATTGGATTTTGTTTAAACAGTTCTTGTATATCAGGTAATATATTAGTAAATGAAGGTTCTGGTCCAAGTTCTGTCTCTTTCCATATGGATTCTGTTATTACATCAATATATTGTCTATCTTGTAAAGTTTTAGTGCTCACTAAAAATGTATTTGATAGTGATAATGAAAAACATAATTTAAAACTCTTACCTAAAAGAGCAGGATTGATTTTTAATAATTTTTCAAGGAATATTTTTTGCGTAAATTTTAATCCATCATTATGTTCATTATCATCAGGTATTAGTTATGCAATCATATAAGTTAAAATTGAAAAAATATAGAGATATCATAAAATCTTTAACACTCAAAAAAAAAAAAGGTAATAACAAAATAGAGCTACCTAAAGCCCATACAGAACGACATGTAGAATTTGGAGATACATTAGAAAAAGTATGGGTAAGATTACCTCAAGAACAACAGCCAAGAGATCAATGGACTGTATATAATGCTTTAGGAAGACCTTCTAAATCACAGCCTGATAAATGGTTTATTAAAACAATTAAGGATTTGCAGTATACAGGCTATGTTCCTAATTATGATGTAAGAAAATCTTCAGATAAAAACTTTCCTTTAGTACCACCTTTAGTACCACCTTTAGTACCACCTTTAGTACCACCTTTAGTACCACCTTTAGTACCACCTTTAGTACCACCTTTAGTACCACCTTTAGTACCACCTTTAATACCACCTTTAGTACCACCTTTAGTACCAACTAAAGAACCTACAGTACCTCAAGTACCACCTTTAGTACAAAAAGTACTACCTAAAGCACCTAAAGCACCTATAGTACCTAAAAGCAAACCTAAAGCCCCACCTTTAGTACCACCTTTAGTACCACCTTTAGTACCACCTTTAGTACCACCTTTAGTACCACCTTTAGAACGACCTTTAGTACCAACTAAAGAACCTATAGTACCTCAAGTACCACCTTTAGTACCACAAGTACTACCTACAGTACCACAAGTACTACATGAAGTTAAAAATTATACTAATTTCACCTATACTAAAAACTCTCATGCAATATGGTGTAAACATCCACATTTTAGTGATGTATTTTGTATTTTTGAAAAAATAGCATCTTCAACAGAAACAAATAAAATATATTATGAGGAACTTACAGGACTGAATATTTTAGAGAATAAATTTATACTTGAAAAAATAAAAGGAATTAGATGGTTAAATAATAAAATTTTTTTTAATTCACAAACAAATCCAAAATATATTCTCACTTACAATCAAGAAGAAACTAACTCTTGTAATTATTATATAGCTTATATGGTTATATTAGATGATTCTAATATCTCAGATGAAATTAAAATACTAACATGGCTAAATAAATCTGAAATAGATTTAACTAAAATGATTATAAGAATGTGTGTATATATTTCTATACATGGCATAGTTCCTTTTACTATTCATTTTTACATTAATAATGGTTCAACAGTTGGTTTAGGAGAAGGTTTAGGTGCAGACTGGGGTACCTATAAATTAGAACATCCAGCAAGAAAAAAACAATCAATACTATTACATTCTTTTTCAGCTATAGTTTTAATAAATATTTTAATTATATTAAATGTATATTTTCATCACCTCTATCTGATATGTATAATATTTTATTTAAAAATATATTTATTAAAGTTAGTAAAATAAAAGAAAAAGATATATCCTTATTTTTAAAAATTTATAATAGTAATAAAGAAGTTATGATAGAAAATATTAATAAATTTAAAGATATAAATGAATATTTAAAAACTAACTATTCTGAATCATTTAATGAATATTTAAAGAAATATCATGACGAAACATACACTATTTTACATAATCCATTATATAGTGACCATATTCCTGATTTTAGCTTATCGAGATTTAAAAAGAGCGATATTCATATTGATATAGAATATTTATCAAAGTTTTTTATATAATGTGATAAAAAAATTATTTAATAGTAATTTTTAATTTGATTAATTATTGATGTTGTTGATATTTTATCATAATAATCAATTTCTCTAAAATATTCTTTAATTTCATTAAAAAATAATTCTTGATTTTGGTTATCTTTATTATTACTAAATCCATGAACAACAATATCAATATTATGAGTATTAATAAAATCATGAGTTAAAATTAATGGACATGGAAATATTACTGAATCTACTATATTAATTGATTTTATTATTTCTAATCTATCATCTTTATTAATTATAGGTTTTCTTTTATAACTTTCACAATCTATATCACTTACAATACCAACTATTAAATATGTATCATCTGGATTTTCATAATAATTTTTAGCTTTTTTTAATGATTCTAAATGTCCTCTGTGGAATAAATCAAATACTCCATCAATATAAATTATTTTTTTCATTAATATCTTTTAGATAATATTTTATAAGAAAATATTAATTAATTATTTATATAATATTATAATAATGAATAATTTTATTATTATTATTATAATATTATTAATATTTATTTGCTTTAAAAAAATGTTTCATTTAAAATTAAGAAATCTTATAAATGGATTTTATAAATTATGTACTTCAAAACATATGAGAAAAAAATTAATAATAAAATATTATTATACTTATACTAAATTAGATAAAGAAAAAGGATATAAATTACTTGATGAAATACATAATATATTTAAAAAATATGATATACACTTTTGGTTATCAGAAGGTACAGCCTTAGGTATATTTCGTGATAATGATTTAATAGAACATGATGATGATATTGATATTGGTATATATTTTAGTAATTATGATAAATTTATAAATTTAATTATTCCAGAACTAAAAAAAAATAATTATTATGTTGATAATATTTATGATTTTTATTGGATAGAAAAAGATAATTTTATTATAGATATAAATATTTTAAGACCAAATAATATCTCAATAGATAAACATTTTGGACCATCTAATGACATTATACCATTATTACAAACATTTCATAAAAAAATATGGCGTAATAAAATATGGAATTTACCAAAAGAAAAATATTATGAATATGTATATGGTTATGATTGGATGATTCCACAAAACAAAAACCTCCTTATTTTTAAATTATATTAACTAATTTTTATATTAGTTAATATCCTAACTTTATATGTAGTTTATTATAGTAAATAAAAATAATTATAAAAAATATTATATTAATTAATTAAGAAAGGGTAATTATTAAAAATTAAAATAATATTAATTATAAAAAATCTAAAATATAATATATAATGTCTTCTTTACTAGAAACAAATTTAGTAGAAACAAATTTAATAAATATTTATAAAAAAATGATGGGTTTAGATAATATTCTTAATATATCGGGTAATAGTGCATTAATAGGTTCATTATCAATTAATTCTACATTTTATGTATCAGGTATGGCATATTTATCTAAATCAGCAAGTGTATTATCTAATTTATATGTATCAAATGTGACTATAATAAATAATGCATTATCATTAAATTCTTCATTAAATGTTTCCGGAGTTACATTATTAATTCCATCTAGTGGAAGTGTAACAGTAGGTTCTAGTTTAAATGTATCTGGTAATACGATTATACTTGGCACTTTATCAGTATATGGTTCTTCAATTAATTTAGTTGGTAATACTACTATTCCATCTTTCTTAAATGTAAGTGGTTCAGCATCATTTAAAAATTCAATGATAATAGAAAATATTAATTCTATTAATAATACAATAAATTTACAAGGGCCGACAATCAATATTGGTAATTCTTCATCAACAGTATTTATTAATGGAACTGCTACATATATAGCATCAACTACTTTACAATTAATTGATAAATTAATTTATATTAATGTTGATCCAACTACTACATCTGCAATAGATACTGGTAATTTAAGTGGTATAGAAATATTAGGAACATCCGGATTTGGATATCTTCAAACTAATATTAATTCATCTAGATTTATAATTAAACCACCCGCAAATCCAGATAGTGGCTATTTAATTATACAAGATGTTAATAACAATATGTCTTTATCTGGAAACTCAATTTTAAATAATTTAACATCTATTGGTTCAAGTTTTAATGTATCATCTAATTCCTTAATTTATGGTAATACAACTATATTAGCATCTTTATATGTTAGTAATAATAGTACTATTCAAGGAAGTAATACTTTAAATTCTTCACTAAATATTTTAAATCAAACTTTTTTAAATAATACAACTTTATTGAGTAATTTAAACATTTTAAATAATACTAATATATCTAATAACATATCACTTAATAGTTTATTATTTGTATCTAATAATACAATACTTAATGGTAATGTAACCATAAATAATTTTTTAAATATTTCTAATAATAGTATAATTAATAGTTCTAATTTAGTAAATAATTCACTTTTCGTATCAAATAATTCTATTTTTGGTAATACATCTATATTATCATCTTTATTAGTATCTAGTAATACAACTATTCAAAATAGTGTTACTAATTTATCTAACTTTAATGTAAATAAAACATCTTGTATAAATGGAAATTTTAATGTTAATTCTAATTTTTTAATATCTGGACCAACTATAATTACTAATAATATAACTTTAAATTCAGGACTTTATATATTAAATCAAATTGCTGTATCATTACCTAATTATTATTCTAATGAAGATGCAATAAATGCAGGAGTTCCATTATTTGGGTTTTATAGAACAGGTGGTATTTTAAAGATTAGATTAGATACTAAAGCACCAACATTAACACTTTCGGGTAATTCAACTATATCTATTGATAGAAATACAGTATATACTGATCCAGGAGTAGAGGCTTATTCTATAAATAGTGGTTATATCTTACCTTACATTACATCACTGTCATCATTAACCGTTAATAATGTGCTTTCAACACCAATAGCAGTTAGTGGTCCAACTATAATAACAGCAGTTAGTAATTTATTAGTAGGAACATATAATATGATTTATACCGCTACTGATAATGAATTATTAACTAGTTCTATTGCGAGAACTTTAACTATTACCGCACCAGTTCCTAAAATAGCATATGATTTAACAAATGGTTATATAGGCCCTATTACTAAATCTTATGATGCATTAAATACTTATAATTGGACTACTGAATTATGGTTTTATATGTATCCTAGAGGAAGTACTACTTTTCATGGTGGATTTATTATGACTACTGGTTCTAGTAATGAATTAGGATCATTCAATATTTTATATATGTATGATAATGCTAGTAATCCATCAATGTATTTTATTGTACAGAATAATCATTTACCCTGGGAATTAACTAATTTACCAGTTAATCAATGGACACATTTTGCATGGGTTGCCACAAATAATACAATAAGTTTTTTTCTAAATGGTATAAATCAAGGAACTAAAACAATACCAGCAACAAATTTTACTATTTATAATACTTCAAAAATGATACTAGGATATCGTGCTGATAATTACGATAGACGAGTTATAGGTAAAATATGTCAGCCATTAATTACATTAAGTCCAAAATATAGTGCTAATTTTACACCTCAATGGGATTTAACACCTGCTTCTTTAACTAATGTATTATTTTGGTTACCAAATAATGTTGAACAGGTTACAGGTCAAACAATACCTATTAATGAAACTGTAGTTCAAAGTACATTAACCAGTCAACCATTTTAATTAAAAATTTTATTAATTATTTTAAATATTTAAAAAAAAAATGAATTATACTTTTTTTTTTAAACAATTGTATAAATAAAATATGATTAATAATGAAATAACCATTAATAAAATAATTACTATTCAAAAATATATTAAAGGATATTTAATACGTAAATATTTATTAATTCCATCATCTTATTATCAAACCAAAGAATGGCGACAAAATAGAAAATGGTATAAAAATGGTAAATCAAATGAATGTGAAAAATATCAAATTAATTTAATTGAAAAAATAATAAAAAGTAAATTATTTAAAACAGATGATAGAATTAATATTGAAAATAATGAAATTATAAGTTGTAAAAATCCAATGATACATGCTAATGGTTATGAATGGACTGAAAATTTTGATAGTTTATTAAATAAAAATAATAACAAATATTATTTTAATTTAAAATTTGTATGTGATTCTGGTGGTGCTCAAACCCGTACATTAAAACTTGTTTATGATTTTATTAAATATCAACTAGAATATTTAATAAAAAATAATATTAATAATATTGAAGCATCGCTTTATTTTATTAATATACTAGATGGTGATACTAGTTATAAAAATTTAAATAAATTTAAATATTTAATAAATAAAGAAAAATATTTACAAATAAATAAATATATTTTTGTTGGCAGTTTATATGATTTTCAAAAAATTAAATATAAATTAATTATTGAATAAATACATTTTTGTTAATTATTTATAAGACTAAATTATATAAATATAATTTATAATTTTATATAAATTCTGAAATTATATAAATATAATATATAATTTTATATAAATTAAATCTAAATTAATAATTAAATATTATCAAAATTTTCTAATATATATGCTGTAATAGAATATACTAATTCAAATGATATTCGTTTTCTTGCAATATCTTTACTTTCTCTATAATTAGTTAAAAATAATGAATTATATTTTATTCTATGTTCTTCTAAATATTTATTAAATTTTAGTATTAATTGTTTTTGTTTATTTTCTTCTATTTGTGGTTCAATTATTAGTGTTGCATATGTTCTAGCACTTTGATTCAAAGTGTTATCAATATATATATCTTTATCTTCCACATATGATAAACCTATTTGATTATTAATATTATCATCTATGCATTTTACTAATATATTTGTATTAGCTTTTTCTTTATTTTTTTTTGTTAATCTTGTTATTTTATATATATTTTTTAATTTTAAATTATAAATATCACCACCAATCATAAAATTATTATTAATATTTAATTTTACATTAATAATAGTTTTAGATGGATATATTATAATATTTAAATTATTATCAGTATCATTAGCATTATTTTTTAATTCAAATTGAAAAGAACAAATTGTATATGTCGTATCATCAAAAACTTGTTCTTCAAATATATTTAATAATATAATATTATATTTTTCTAAAAATGATTTTCTTAATTCTATATCGGCTATTCTTATTGAAGACCAAAAATTTAATGGGATTATTAAGATACCACCTAAACAAATATTTGTTAGTATATCTTTAATAACACATTTATATAAATCATTTACATCATATTTATCAAATAATAATTTATCTTTTGATTTATTTCTTGCTAAATATGGTGGATTAGTTATTAAATATTTATTATTATAATTTGGCGGTTCATTAATAGTATCTTTTTGTATAATATAATCTTGTTTAGGTTCTATATCATAACATTCAATAATATATTTTGTTTTATTTATTTTTTCTTCTTTTTTTATAAATGAGACTAAATCACCATGACCAGTAAAAGGTTCAATAATATTTTTTACTTTTTTAGGAATATGCAGTCCTTGTAAAATATATTCATAATTAGTTGTATAAAATTGACCTAATTCTTGTTTATTAGTGTCTTGTTTATTTAATGATTGTTTTTTATTTATTTTTTTTTTATTATCTAAAATAATTATATTTTGTTCTTCTGGCAAAATAATATTTTGTTCTTCTGGCAAAATTATATTTTGTTCTTCTGGCAAAATAATATTTTGTTCTTCTGGTAAAATTATATTTTGTTCTTCAGATATAATAATATTTTGTTGTTCAGATATTATATTTTCCATAAGATTATAATTAATAAATCTATGATTTTAAGTATCTTTAATTCAATTTTTTAAAGATATTTAATTTAATTTTTATAATGGAATTTTATCTTATGAAAAAATTTTATTTTATCTTATGAAAAAATTTTATTTTAACACTAGCTATATAATTTATAAATCTATAATAAAATTAATAAATGAATAATAAAATTTTTTTTTAAATAGCTAATTATTTTTTATTAATTGTTTAGAAAACATACAACAACTACCCTCACAAATATGGTAAGTTAGATTAATTTTTTCTAAGGGTATAACTTTTTGTTCTAATCTTACATCTGTTTTTTTATATTTTGGTAGTTGATCTTTATATTCATTTTCAATATGACATTCTTCGCAAATTGGTAAAACATGATCACCAGAATCATTAATACATTTATGAAAATTAATTGGTACTTTATTTACATAGTCTATTTGTTTAGGTATAACAATTAATAAAGTAGCAATTTTTCCACAAGCACATAACTTTATTGTTTTTAATTCTAAATCTATTACTTTTTGTTGCATAATAAATAATATATCATAAAGTTGTCCAATTTCTAAATTATGCATATATGTTTTTTCATCATATTTATCAAAATTACAGTCATATTTTTGTTCTAGTAATAATAATTTATTATTTATTAAATTAGTTAATTTTAAAGTTTCTTCATAATTAATTAGTTTTTTTTCTAGTTCATTAATTTTAGTATTATTTAATATATTTTTTAAATTTTGAAAAAACTTTATAAAACCTTGAAAACATATATTCATAATATTAAATGATACTAGTACTTAAATTTACAAAAATCGCAATTTTTTATTTAATACAAATTATAAGGTAATAATGTGAAAATTTTATAAAATATTAAATGAAAAATCAATTTTTTTTATTATTAAAATTTAATTTATGATTTAATGTAAATTATTTAATAAATATTAAATATTGTTATTTTTAAATCAAAATAATAATAATTATTTCTACTTAAATATATAATATGAAAGATCCAATAAAAATAATTCACAAAATAAAAAATAATAATAAAAAAATAATTTATAAAATTTATATTTTCATAGGATCATTAGTGCCAAATAATGTTATGAAAGTTTTAGATAAAATAACTAATTTAGATTTTTATACAACATTATTTGTTTTAGATAAAAATGAGTATATTTTACTTGAAAATTTATATGGTCATAAGTGGTATGAGTTTTTTTTTATTAGTTCTCATTTAGAGGCACAACGTAAATTAATAGCTATGACAATAACCCAAAAACAATTTATAGAAACTAATTATGGTAAAGATTGGTATAATAAACACATTAGTAATCCTGTCCTAGTTAAAGCTAATTATTCTTTTGCTACACAATATTATAATTATTTAATAAATAATAATAAAATAAATTATATTAAACCCAAAACATTAACTTATAAAACATATCAAACCGGTGGATTTAATGATACTTATGAAACATTAGAATCACAATCCTATCAAATAATTAGTTATACAAATAATGAAAATAATAATCTTAAAGAAAATGTTAGATATTTACAATATAAGTCAATAATTCCAAATGCTGAAGATGACACTTTAGATGATGGTAATATTGATTATGATGATAATGTTGAAATAATGAATGAAGAAGAGTTAGATATAGATATGATAGATATTGCAAAATTAGAGAAAGAATATTCTAATGAAAATATAGAAAATAATAAAGCTTTACTAAATACTAGAAAATTATTAAATCAAGCACTTAATGAAGATATACCAGATATTAGTAATGTAGGAATAAAATATGATGAAAATGATGAAAATATTGGTTATGATATATTATTATCTGATACCTATCAAAAATATTATATAACTGACCAATATATATTTAAGGATGATACAATTAAATGTATGAAAAATAAAATTGCTGTATCAATAAATTTATCAAATAAATTTGATAGTTCATTAAAAATTATTCCAGAAGTTCAATACTTATGGTCAGAATATAAAATTAATGAGGATAATAATAAACAATCAAATGACCAAATAATGATAGGTCAAAAATGGATAAAAAAAAATGAATTAATTGATATTGATATTGTTCCAAATACAAATATTATTATTTATGAAAAATTAAGATATAATTTAAAATTTATTAAAGATTCCTATGATATAAAATTAAGGAGAGATGATGATGAATTAAATTTAATAAATTTTTACAATGAATATATTACTTTAAATGAAATTTATTTGATAGATATATATAATGAATTAGGTCCTAATTATAATCCATCAGTTGAAGACAAATTAAATTTATATGATGTTTATATAAATATATATTTTTATTTTATAACATTAGAACATTTAAATACAATAATTGATTTATTAAATAAAAATAATACGAAAGAATTAGAATATAATGAAAATATATTTAATAATTTATTAAATGATATAAAATTAGATACTGAAATTGAAAATATTATTGAAATAAATAAAATAAAATTAGAACAAAATAAAGAATTTAATAAAAATTTTTATGAAAATTATATAATTCATTGTAATATACATCTTAATATAAATAATCCAAAAAATATAACTGGCACTGGTGTTCCAAATAAATTTAATTTAAATAGAATATTTGATAATTTTATTGTAAATGACGATTATCCATTTATACATATCCAAACATTAAAAACAGAAGCTATTAGAAAATTTTATACTGAATTTACTGATAAACTACTTTTAAGTAAATGGTTTGAAACTACTCCTAATGGGTTAGCATTCAAAATAAAATTAAAAGAAGAAAAATATTTAACAGTTATTTTTCATGATACTGGAAAAATAGAATATACTATTATTTTTAAAGAAGAAGATAAAGCTACTTTTGATGATATTGAAGATACATATGTTTTTATTAATAATTTAATAAAAAAAATAAATGAAGAAAATAAAAAAATAAATATTATATTACCAGCAATGGATCAATTTAATTATGGTTTTTTAAATTCTATTCAGAAATTTTCATTACCAAATAATATTAAAATAAATCATAATGACCTTTCCGATTTTAGTAGAGTATTTTACAATTATTTTGCTCTAGTCATAGATCCAAAAAAAAGAGAATCTAAAAAATTAATTAAAAATGAATTATCAAAATATGGTACTTATTTAAGATATAAACGTGTTAATAAATATGATAATAAAATTAAAATGTACATGAAAATTTTATATTATATTAAAAATTTTGATTTTAATAAAAAAGATTTAATAAGTTTAATTGCTAAACAGTTTAATATAATTGAAGAAACCGCAGCAACAGAATTGGAATATGTTAAAGAAAAATACTATAAAATTTTAGGTAAAACACAAAAAAAAAAAAAAAAAATTATCAATGCCAAAATTTAAACCATCAGGTATTGGAATTGATATTCAAGGAAGAGTGTTAGATAATTATAAAATAAGAATAACAGGTGCTAAAGATAAATTTCAGTTAAATAATTTATTATTATTTATTAAAACTTTATTATTTCTATATGTTAATATTTATATTTATAAAGATGAAGAATTTTTAAAAATAAAAAAAATTTTAAAAAATTTGCATAAAATTGCTAAATTAAAAAATAAAGTTAGTGAATTTGCTGTTTACGAAGAATCAAAAAAAGAAATAAAAAAAATAAGAAAATTAGATAAACATCGTTTAGGATATACTCCTGATAAAGGTAGTGATCAATATTCAAGATTATGTCAAAATTCAGGAAATAAAAAAAGAAGACCTGATGTTATACCAGAAACACAAATTCAACAATTAATCCAAAATGGGTATAAATTAAATCCTAAAACAAAATTTTACGAAAAAGAAGTGCAAATAAAAGTTAAAGGACAAAGTTATAAAACTACAATTAAAGCAGTTAAATTGCAAGGTGATTCAAATACTTATAATTATTATACATGTGATCCATCTCAAAATAATGAATATATACACATGGGATTTTTAACAAAAAGTCATAATCCCTCTGAATTATGTATGCCTTGTTGTTTTAAAAAAAGTTTTTATGAGTCTAATAATAAAGAAAAACATAACTTTTTTATGAAATGTATAAATGAAAAATTAAAAAATGATTCAATTGTTGATACTAATATTATAAAAGTAAATTTAACTGATAAAATATATATATTAGGAGATACTGATAAAATTCAAAATAATAAATTTATATTTTTACCAAAATATTTAGAAATAATTTTTAATAAAATTTGGAAAAATGATTATAAAATAAAAAATCATTATTTATATGAATCAAATTTAGGATATTTATTTAAATATACTATTAGACATGATAAATATTTTTTATTATCAGTTATATCTAATGTTTATGATATTTCAATAAAATCATTAATTGAAAGTTGTATTGTATTTATGGAAAAAGACACTGATGATAGATATTTTAAATATTTAAATAATGGCGATTTAGCAATAAATTTTGATAATAATAGACATAATTATATTAAATTTTTAAAAACTGGAGAATATTTAGAATATGATATGATAGGTGAATTAATTTCAATTCCAGGTGTTATTTCAACTAAAGGTATTAATTTTTATATCTTTAATAAAATAAAAAAATATATTGATAATACTATAAAAGAAGAATATTATTTAGATTGTTTAAATAAAGAAAATTATTTATTTTATGAAGAAGAACGAGATATTATTTTTGTAATAAAAGATGGAAAATATTATTCTCCCATTTATAAAATATATTATAAAAATAATAAAATAAAATTAACAAAATCATTTAATTTAAAAGATAATATTAAATTAATAAATGAAATAAAAAAATATTATGATCTTAGTTGTAATAATAGTATTATAAATAATTTATTTAAAAATAGAATTTTATATGCAAAAAATATAATTAATCAAATAAGTAATATTAAAAAACAATATATTGACAATCAAAATAAGTGTATTTATATTGAATTAGACAATAGCTTACTAATACCTACTTATATTTCAGGAATTAGTTATAAATATCCTCATTCAAATATATCTCATATTAAAGTAAATGATTTAGCAAATACTTTAAAATTATTAACTAAATTTAATGAAAAACAATCTATTAAATTAAATTATATTCCAAAAATAATTTATTATGATAAAAAAGTAGGTGATAATGTAAAATTAACTCTATTAGAACTTGATAATAATTTATCAATACCTATAAAACAAGAATTAATACTTGAATTATCTTTAAAAAAATTT
>Ga0214919_10002317_pt1 | contig 30048 bp, 28 predicted proteins | sample LL1503_MetaG_FD_177994 | JGI IMG/M metagenome (GOLD analysis project Ga0214919, IMG submission 177994) | Freshwater microbial communities from Lake Lanier, Atlanta, Georgia, United States - LL-1503 | ecosystem: Environmental > Aquatic > Freshwater > Lake | place: USA: Georgia | collected... | reverse complement strand
CCTTCTACTTCGCGAACAACCAGAACGTCCTCAGCAACTACCGCATGCAGATGGCGCTGCGGTACAGCTTCTAAGCTTCACCTGATGGTCACGAAGCCCCCGATCGCGCGAGCAGCCGGGGGCTTCGTGCATCAGGTGGACAAGTAGGTCGTGCCGGAGCGCGTGCCGGAGCGCGTGCCGGAGCGCGTGCCGGACGGTGTTCAGTAGGGATGCACGAAGGGCCCGAATCGTCACCGATGCGAGCCCTTTGTCGTACCTGTTGCCAGCCCCGAGAAGTGGGGCGCGCTAGAAGATCGAGAACTTGATGTACTTGCGCGGGTTCTTCTGGAAGTCCGCGGTGAGCGAATCTAGGCGCTGCAGGAGCGCACGGACGTCGTTGTACATGGCAGGGTCGTTCATGAGCTTCCCGGCCGTTCCAGGGCCCTCGCTGGCCTTCAGGAGCACACCGTTGAGCTTGTCCGTGGTGTTCTTGAGGTCGGCGGCGAGTTGCGAGACGTTGGTGGCCGTTGCCCGAAGTGCCCGCACGGTGGAGTCCACCTGCGCCGAGTCTACGGAGTTGGCCAACCGTCGTATGGAGGCCTGTGTCTTGGTGAGTTCTGCGTTCTGCTGTGCGGCGACGTCCTGCAGTTCCTTCATGAGATCTGAGGACTGCCGGATCGCTTGGCGGATCTCGGTGAAGCCGCCCGTCTCCACCAGTTCTTTGTTGAGCGCGGCGGTGAGGACCGAGATGCGGCCGGCGATGGTGTCCACACGGGCCAGGACGTCGCCAATCTGCGGGGTCGGGCGGCCGGCGAGGATGGTGTCGCCCTCGCTGTACGCCTGAATGTTTGGCTTGTCCGGGTGCAGGGCAATGAGCTGGTCGCCGAAGAAGCCATTGGGCTCGATCGTCGCGGTGGTGCCGCGCGGCACGTGGTATTCCTTGCGGATACGGAACTTCACGATGAGCAGGCCATCCGACTGGATGTCCACGCTCTCCACGTAGCCCACGTTCACGCCGGCCAGCAGCACCGGTTGCCCCTGCTTGAGCCCGGCGCCCCATGTGAACTTGGCGAACAGCGGGTAGCCAGGTTGCAGGCCGCCACGGGCGAGCCAGAGCGACCCCACGACCAAGGCCGCGACTGCGACCGTCGTGGTAAGTCCAACGAGTACTTCGTCTCGACGCTTCATCCCTGAAGATACGGTGCGAGGAGGATCGCCGTGGTCGCATCGAGCACGAGGATCCAGATCGAGGAGATGACGACCGCCTTGGCGGTTGCCTTCCCCACTCCCTCGGCGCCGGCCTTTGTCACGTACCCCTCAAAGGTGCAGAGATAAGCGATGGCGGCCCCGAAGAGCGTGGACTTGATCAAACTATAGGTTACCTGGAACGGATCGTACCCTAGGCGTACCCCATCAATGAACGCCGACATCTGGACATCCGTCAATGTAACGGCGGCCAGCATTCCGGAGGTTACACCGCAGACGTTCGCGATGATGGTGAGCACGGGGAGCATCAGGACCGCGGCAATCAGTCGCGGCACCACCAGATACGCCACCGGGTCGTACGAGAGGGTTTCCAGCGCGTCGATCTGCTCGGTGACACGCATGGTACCGATCTCGGCCGTCATCTTGGCCCCGATTCGTCCGGCCAGGACGAGGCCCGTGAGCAGCGGCCCCGTTTCGAGAATGACGATTTGGCGAACGGACAGCCCGACGATCGTGAGCTGGATGCCCGGAAAGAGCTGATAGCGAATCTGCAGCGCAATCACCCCGCCAATAAACGACGCCACCATCATCACGAGCGGAACAGAATCCACTCCGATGGCCCGCATTTGGGGCATGACCAGCGGCAGATAGGTCTGGGGCTCCCCAAAGGCGCGCTTGAGGTCGCGGAGGAAGAGCGCCCGCTGGCCGATCCCCTGGAAGAAGCCGAGCGTCGCCGTCGATACCCTGCGGAAGTACAGCAAGGGAGCTCGCTGTACGACAGGGAATGAGCTGGTGTGGCGGCGTTCGACGGACGGGGTCACGCGTCTCCTACGAGGGGCCGTGCTGGGCGGGTTTCACAGAGCAGGACGTTAGCGCCGTACCTTCAGGTTCGTACCTTCAGGTTCGTACCTTCGCGAGCAGAAAAATACCAACCACACTGAACAATATTCCGGGGAGCCAAGCCGCTAACTCGGGGTTCACAATCCCCTTGGCACCGATGGCCTGAGTTAACTGCACCAACATAAGGAATATAACGGTTGTTCCGAGGCTGATTCCTACCCCGATTGCCGCTCCGCCACGCTGGTTTGAGGTCGCGAGGGGCGCCCCAAACAGCATGATGATCAGGCAGGTTGCAGGAATGGCAATCTTGAGCATGCGCTCGGTGCGCAACTTGTTCACATCGCTCCCCGAGCGTTGCATGGCCTGAATGAAGAGCCCCAGGTCGTAGTACCCCATTTCCTCGGGGGCCTTGGGGTTCACCATCAAGTGCTCCGGCTTCTCGGTAAAGTGCCGGTCGCGGAGCGAGTCGAAATTGATGGTGAGATTCGTGGAATCGTCGAGCAAGACGTGCATGGCGCCGTTGCCCAACTGCCAACCGCCGCGTCTGGCGCTGTAGTCCGCACGCCGCGCCGTGATGTATTGGGTCAGGTAATCGGGGCCTTTTCCTTTGCGGTCGATCTGCAGCCCTTCGAGCAACCTGAGCGGTACGTTGGCGCTGGTGATCTGGTACACGCGCCCGCCCTCTGCGGTCGCGAAGGTGAAGTTGTACCGATTCAACACATCGTGCATACGCTTGTCTTGCAGCAGTTCGTCGCGGCGCGCGTTCGCGCGCGGCGCAATCGACGACAGCACGAGCGCGAGCCCTGTGGCGAGCGTGGCGCCAATGGCAATCGGCGCGATGAACCGGTGAAAACTGATCCCCGAGGCTTTGGCCGCGGTGATCTCGGAGTGACGCGTGAAGCCGCCGATGGAAAACACGGTAGCGAAGAGCACCGAGGCCGGCAGCACCAGCAACATCGTGGAAGGCACGCCGAACAGATACGCCTTGGCAATCGCTGCCGGCGCAAGATTCGCCGCGAGATACTTGCCAAGGCTCTCGGTCACGTCGATCATGATGACCAAAATCGGGAAGCCGAGTGCGGTGGCGACCATGATCTTCAGAAACTCGTTGAAGACATAGCGGTCCAGCGGATGGAGCAAGCGCCGCCTGCTCATGCCAGCCCCTTCCGTCGACGGAACTTCTCGCGGATACGCTCAATCCATTCGGTGGCTTCGCTACCGCGGCTCGTGCTGCCCTCATTCCCCAGTCGCGCCACCAAGTACACGCCAACGCAGAGTAAGAGCAGGTTGGTGGTCCACATTGCCCACGCAGGGGACAGCAGGTTGCGCCTCGCGAGCTCCTCCCCAACGATCAACCCCACGTAATACAACGCGAACACGCCAAGGCTTACCCCGATGGTGAGCCCCACGCCACCGCGCGGAAAGCGGAGCGCGATCGGCATGCCGAGCAGGCAGAAGATCACGCAGGCCGAGGCGATAGCAAATTTCTTTTCGATCTCGACTTGGTTCCCGTCGAGTACGCGCTGCGATTCGGTGAGCACCATCTTGAGCGTGGAGGCTTGGATCGCGGCTTGCACGGAATCGGTGGAGCGGCTCTGCTCCTGTGCTTGCAGCGTGACGTTGCGGTTCGGGTTGGTGTCGCGCGGCCGCACGGGCGCTTGTTGCGGCACCTGTGGTGGGGCGTGTTGTGGAGTCTGCGGCGGAAGCTCGGCGGCCGTTGCGGAGCGGACCCCAGTGCGGGCGAGTAGTGCCTGGAAGGCGCAGTAGCGACCACCGATGCCCGGGGATCGGGGGTGTGGGGCCAGTGAATCCGCGGTCTTAGGCGCGATGCGCGCCAGCTCGCGGTAGGCGCTGTCTTGCTCGCGGCCGGCCTTGACGACTTTTCGCTGCAGTTCGCAGACCGTCATTTCACGGTCGCTCTTCTCGAGATCCTGGGACTGACGCTCGAGCGAGTTGCCGATGTTGCGGACTTTCACGAAGTCGGTGTGGAAGAACACGCGCTGGAGGCGCGTCGGCTCATCTCCCGTCAGTTCTGCCATCGAGCCATCGAACAAGGTGAGAAGCAGGTCGTGGCCGTCGGCGGAGAGTTCGAGCAAGCCGCTATCGGCCACAATCGTGCGCCGGCGTTGCGGGTCACCCATATCCCAGATGGTGACGTCCTTCATCGAGTTGGACCCGGACGCCAGATGCGAGGTGCGCAGAAAAAGCTTGCCCGTCGACACCTCGTTGATCACCTGCTCACGAAGCGCGAAGGTTGGCTTCACGCGGGCGATGTCGTTGGTGAGCGTGGCGAGGCGATGATTGGAGCGGGGGAGCACTTGGTCGTTGAACCAGACCATGAACAGCGTGATGATGGCGCCCGAGACAATCACGGGGACCATGAGCCGCTGCATCGAGAAGCCGCTCGCTTTGAATGCCGTAATCTCGTTCTCCGACGCCATCCGGCTGAACGCGTGCAACGTGGCCACGAGCACCGCCATCGGCATGGTCATGGCGACGGTGAACGGCACGGAGAGCATCAGGAACTCGGCGATGACCGTCCAATGCAGCCCCTTGCCCACAAGCTGCCCAAGCTGCTTGGCCACGTACTGCAACAGCAGCAGCGAGGTGAGCGCTGAGAGCGAGAAGGCAAAGGGCGCGACGTGCTCACGCAGGACGTACTTGGTGACGATCTTCACGCGATGGGGTCGGGACGTTCGGTCAAGGCAAGGGCGTGCGCGGGGACCCGAACAGCAGGAACCCCGTGCGCCACAAAGGGTTGTAGGGATTTGTAGCTCTCGTATATTCCACCCGACGACAGCGTTCGGGCAAGGTCGTGATACCCGGATTCGCTCGACGGGTTGCCAATCGAGCCGCCCGAGCGAGCCACATGCCCCGTTTCCCCACCTCCCCGACGCTCATGTCGCATCTGTTTTCGCGCCGCGTTCGACGTGCACTGACCGCTCCAAGCGCCCTCGTGGCGATGCTCGCCCTTTCGGCCTGCCCTGCGGCCGGTGACAAGGGGAAGGCCAGTGCGGCGACGACCCCAAGCGAGTTCAATAGCGATTCGGCCATGAGCTACATCCGGCAGCAGGTGGCGTTCGGGCCCCGCATTCCGGGGACCGCTGGCTCGCAGAAGACCGGCGACTGGATTGTGGCGCATCTCAAGCAGACGACGGATGTGGTGGTGGAGCAGAACTGGACTCACACCACCGCCAAGGGTGTCAAGATTCCGCTGCGCAATATTTTCGCGCGGTACAAGCCGGACGCCACGGAGCGGATTCTCTATGTGACGCACTGGGATACCCGTCCTGAGGCGAACGAAGAGACGGATCCGGCCAAGCAGAAGCTCCCCATTGACGGCGCGAACGATGGCGCCAGCGGCGTGGCCCTGCTGCTCGCGATCTCGGACGCCCTCAAAAAGACCCCGCCCAATGTTGGCGTGGACCTGCTGTTTGTGGACGGCGAGGACTACGGCACGTTCACCCCGGACATCGATGTACTGCTGGGGTCGAGCTATTTCGCCGAACACCTCCCGAATCCGCAGTACAGGCCGATGATTGGTGTGTTGTGGGACATGATTGGCGACGCGGATCTTCAGATTTATCAGGAAATCAACTCGGTCAATGCCGCGCCCGAGATCGTGCAGCGGGTCTGGGGGAAGGCCAAGGAGCTGGGCTACGAGAGTTCGTTCATCCCGCAGGCGAAAGTGCCGATCACCGACGACCATATTCCGCTGATCAAGGCGGGATTGCGTGTGGTGGATGTGATCGACATCGACTACGACTCCCACCACAAGCTGTCAGACACTATCGACAAGGTGTCGGCGAAGTCGATGCGGATTGTCGGTGACGTGGCAATGGCGCTGTTGCGGCCGTAGGATGTTTTGGCGGCGGCTGCAGCGGGTGTTGTTGCAGCGGGTGTTGTTGCAGCGGGTGTTGTTGCAGCTGCGATAGACGGGTACGGCGCGCACTCGAATGGTGCGCGCCGTTCGTTGTTTTGGGGCTATCGTCGCGTATGCCGACCCCTGGAGAAAAACGTGCGCTGATCTTCCTTGCCTCTGTCGCCGCGCTGGGGGTGGCAGTACGTGGATGGCAGTCGCGGGACGGCGCTGCGGGCGCTGCGGGCGCTGCGGGCGCCGCGGGCGCTGCGGGCGCCGTGGGCGCACGGAATGTTGAGCAATCGGGGCTGGCCAGGCAGATTGGCCTTGTCGATTCGGCGATAGCCAGCGGAGGCAGCCGACGCCGGGGCACGAGCGCTCGGGCAAGCGGCGGGGCAAGCGGCGGGGCAAGCGGCGGGGCAAGCGGCGGCCGCATAACGCCCGAGCGGAGCCGCAAACCGTCGGTGGGGAACGCGCCGCCGATTGCGGAGGCACCCACGGATAATCGCGCCCGCTACTTCGCACGTCGGGAGCGCGAAGACTCACTGCGCCGCCGGCTTGTGGCACAGGACCAAGCGCGGGCACTGCCTGTCCCGCGCCCCAAAGCGCAGGGTCGGGAGCTCCCGCCCGTTGATGTCGACCTCGCGACGGAGGAGGAGCTCGGGGCGGTACCCGGAGTCGGCCCGGCCCTCGCGCGGCGCATTGTGGCAGACCGCATTGCGCACGGTCCCTTTGGCTCGATAGAAGAGCTCAAGCGTGTTCGCGGGATAAATGCCGCCCTTGCTCGACGAATCGCCCCGAGCATCACATTCTCTCGCGCACCCGACGCGTCCAGTGCCGGACCGTCAATGCCGCCCGCACCGCCCGCGCGCCGCCGCAGGCGGTCACCGCGGCCATCCGACTGGCTACCTTGACACTACCCACCACGATGGCGAGCTTCTCCGCCTAGGGGCGTCTGTCTATATAGTTGGCAGTCTGGCCTCGGCGCGACCTGAAACTCCCGTTTTTGAGGACTCATGCCCCCGATGGCTTCTCCCGTCCCAGCAGGTTCTGAACGCATCGGCGACCTCCTTCGTCGCGAGGGGCTGATCACCAAGGAACAGCTCGATCAGGCGCTCCAGGAGCAGAAGCAGAGCGGCACCCGCGTCGGCTACAATCTGGTGAAGCTCGGCTTCATTGATGAAGTCTCGCTGACCAAGACGCTTGCGCGTCAGTACAAGATGCCCGCCGTGGACTTGTCGCAGTTCGAGGTAGACCCGAAGGTGGTCAGGCTGATCCCGGGTGACGTCGCTCTCAAAAACTTGGTGCTCCCGCTCAAGCGCGAAGGGCGTACGCTGACCGTCGCTATGGCGGACCCGACGAATATCGCGGTCATCGATGACCTCAAGTTCATCACCCGCTACGACATCTTCCCGGTGATCGCGGGAGAGTTCACGCTGCGCAACGCCCTCGAGAAGGTGTTTGAGTCGGCCGATGTGCGCATGACAGATTTGATGGATACGATCGCCTACATGGACGCGGACGACGAGCTCGAAGTCGTCGACCCGAAGGAAGACGAGCAGAACGCCAGCGGCATGACGGCAAACGTCGATGACGCGCCGGTGGTGAAGCTCCTCAACGCGATCCTGACCGACGCCGTGAAGCGTGGCGCGAGCGACATCCACTTTGAGTGTTTCGAGCAGGACATTCGGGTTCGCTACCGCATTGATGGCGAATTGCAGGAAATCATGAAGCCGCCCAAGAAGATGCAGGCGGCCCTCGTCTCACGATTCAAGATCATGAGCTCGCTCAACATTGCAGAGCGCCGCGTTCCGCAGGACGGCCGTATCAAGCTCAAGATGGGCAAAAAGGTCATCGATTTCCGCGTGTCAACACTCCCGACAATCTTCGGCGAAAAGGTCGTGCTCCGAATCCTCGATAAGGGGAACCTGACGCTCGATCTCGAGAAGTTCGGTATTGAACCTGCGGCCGAGAAAGAGCTGATGGACGCGGTCCAGAACCCCTACGGGATGGTGCTCGTCACCGGGCCGACTGGGTCTGGCAAGACGACAACGCTGTATTCGTGTCTCAGTAAGGTCAACAACATCGACACGAACATCATGACCGCCGAGGATCCTGTCGAGTACAATCTCTACGGGGTCAACCAAGTGCTCGTGCGCAATGAAATCGGGATGACCTTTGCCGCGGCACTGAAGGCGTTCTTGCGGCAGGACCCGAACATCATCATGGTGGGCGAGATCCGCGATCTCGAGACGGGTGGCATCGCGATCAAGGCGGCGCTCACCGGACACATGGTGCTCAGTACGCTGCACACGAACTCGGCGCCCGAGACGGTCACACGACTCATGGACATGGGCCTTGAGCCCTTCAACGTGAGTTCGGCGCTGAATCTGGTGCTCGCGCAACGTCTCGTGCGCCGCGTCTGCAGCAACTGTAAAATTAAGTATCAGCCCGACGCGCTTGAGTTGGACATCGCGAAGGTCAAGCCTGACACGCGGCTTGGCGATATGCGCTTCACGCAAGTGGCGCTCGACGGCGCGCGGAAACGGGCGCCGCAAGACGCGGCGCCGTTCCTGGCCAACCTCTCGCTTGACACCAAGATCAAAGACCTCCCGTTCTTCAAGGGCACGGGGTGCGAGAAGTGCAGCGGGAGTGGCACGAAGGGACGCCAAGGATTGTATGAGGTAATGTTCATGACGCCAGCGTTGCGCAAGCTCATCCTGCAAAATGTCGGCGCAGCGGAAATTCGAGACGCGGCGGTAGATGGCGGGATGCTCACTCTGCGCATGGACGGATGGCTAAAGGTGATGAAGGGCGCGACGAATCTTGAGCAAGTCGTTCGCGAAACCAGCGTATAGGGCGAGGCGACATGACCGTTCCAACTCCGCCCAACGCTCCCGGATCCCCTGTAGTTGCTCCGCAGGGTGTCAACTTGCGCGCGCTGCTCGAAGAAATGATCGAGCGCGGTGCCTCCGATCTACACATCACTGCCGGCGAGAAGGCGAAGCTGCGCATTGATGGCGAGATCGTCAACTCGCGCAACGACTATGCGATGGCACCAAAGGACACCCTGCAGGTGGCCTACTCGGTGCTCACGGAGCAGCAGAAGAAGAAATTCGAGACGGACAACGAGCTCGACTTTTCCTTCGGGATTCAAGGATTAGCGCGCTTCCGCGGCAACTGTTTTCGGCAGCGCGGTTGCGTGGGTATGGTCATGCGGCAGATCCCGATGAACATCAAGACGTTCGACGACCTCAAGCTGCCGCCGGTGCTTGCACGCTTCACGGAGAAGCCGCGCGGGTTGGTCCTCGTGACGGGCCCTACGGGTTCCGGTAAGAGCACGACCCTCGCCGCCATGATCGACAAGATCAATAAAGAACGCCATGGCCATATCATCACGGTCGAGGACCCGATCGAGTTTGTTCACCGGCATCAGAACTGCCTCATCAATCAACGTGAGGTGGGGACCGACACCAACTCGTTCGCGGCGGCGCTCAGGAGCGCGCTACGCGAGGATCCGGATGTGATTCTCGTTGGCGAAATGCGCGACCTTGAGACCGTTGCGGCCGCGCTGACGATCGCCGAGACCGGGCATCTGTGTTTCGCCACCTTACACACGAACTCAGCAGCTGAGGCCATCAACCGCATCATCGACATCTTCCCGAGCCACCAGCAGTCGCAGGTGCGCGCGCAGCTCTCCTTTACGCTCGAGGGGATTGTGACGCAGACGTTGCTCCCGAAGCGCACAGGAAAGGGACGCGCGATGGCCGCCGAGATTCTGGTGGTGACGCACGCGATTCGCGCACTGATTCGCGACGACAAGATCCACCAGGTGTACTCGAGCATGCAGACGGGCAAGAAATTCGGGATGCAGACCATGAATGACGCACTGTATCAGCTCTATACCGCGCGTGAAGTGCATGAGGAGGACTGCCTCCGCGTGTCCCCTGACCACAACGAGTTCTTGCGCATGATTGGGAAGCCACCCGTGGACGGCGATCCCTTGGCGCGTGACGAGGCAAAGCGCTGATGCCGCAGTTCTCGTATACCGCTCGCGATGTCAAGGGCGCATTGAAGTCGGCGACGATCGAAGCGAAGGACACGCAAGACGTCGCGGCACAGCTCCGGAAGTTAAGAATGACGGTGGTGAAAATCGAAGCGGTTGCCGCAGTCAAGACGAGCGCCACGGGAAATATCCCGATGCGCGACATCGTGATTTTTACCCGGCAGTTCTCGACGATGATTAACTCCGGACTCCCGCTCGTGCAGGCGCTCGATATCCTGAGCAAGCAGAGTGAGAGCAAAGTGCTGCAGGTCGTCACGAAGCAGGTCGTGTTCGACGTCGAATCCGGAAGCACGGTGTCGGATGCGCTGTCGAAGCATCCGAACGCATTCAGCGGCCTGTACGTGAACATGGTTGCAGCGGGTGAGGCGGGTGGTATTCTCGACACCATCCTGCTGCGACTCGCGGGGTTCATGGAAAAGAACGACGCGCTCGTTCGGAAGGTCAAGGGTGCCATGATTTATCCGACGGTGATCATGAGCGTGGCGGGAATCGCGATTTGCGTGCTCCTCATTTTCGTCATTCCCGTGTTCAAGGGAATGTTCGAGGACGCGGGGCAGGCGTTGCCGTTGCCGACGCAGATCGTGATCGCGATGTCGGAGTTCCTGACTGGCAACTGGTATCTTGTGATCGCTGGGGTCGCTGGGGCGGTGTTCGGGATTCGGAGCTATTACAAGACGTCCGCCGGCGAACTGATGATCGACCGCTTGATGCTCCGAACCCCGATTTTGGGTGACGTGCTGAAAAAATCTGCGGTGAGTCGTTTCACGCGTACGCTGGGCACGTTGATCAGCTCCGGGGTGAGCATTCTTGAGGGACTGGAGATTACGGCCAAGACCGCGGGAAACCGCGTCATCAGCGACGCCATCATGTCCAGCCGAGCGAGTATCGCGGGTGGCGACACTATCAGCGCGCCGCTCGCGAGAAGCCAAGTGTTCCCGCCCATGGTGATCTCGATGATCGCGGTGGGCGAACAGACGGGTGGGCTCGACGAGATGTTGACGAAGATTGCCGACTTCTACGACGAAGAAGTGGATTCCGCGGTGAGTGGACTGCTTTCGCTCCTCGAACCGGTGATGATCGTGTTCTTGGGCGTCGTTGTCGGCGGCATGGTTGTGGCGATGTATCTGCCCATCTTCGACATGGTCAACAATGTGAAATAGCTGTTGATGGCGTGACAATCGAACGCGGGGCCGGCGCGGCAGCTCAATCTGCGTAGGGAGACTCTTCGCGATATGGATCGACGTCGTCGTCCTTCGCTGCCCAGATTTCGTTTGCTGTCTTCCGTTCGGCCATGGGAAGGGCCACGACCGGCGGGAGCGTGTGCCCCGCTCCCTGAACAAGTTGGACGACCATCTCCACGAGCATCGGGCTGAGGTGCTGCCCGTACTTGTACAGGTTCAGCGCACGAGTGCGGTTCCCCAGCAGAAAGGCGAGAATCGACTTGTCGGCCTTGGCGGTGTTGCAGGTCTTGCAGCACAGCACAAGATTGTCGCGCCGGTCGTACGCAGTCTGGCCGCGGCGCGGCGTCACGTGGTCGAGCGTCACGGCGCCCGGGTGCACCCGCTTTTCGCAGTAGGCACAAATGGGGCCGTGCGTCTTAAGCAGCCACTGACGCGTGTCGTCGTACGCTGCGCGCCCCGTGGGGACCGACGTGAGGGTCGGTCGCGCTGGGCCGGGACCGCCGCGACGACCGCGACGAGGGGATCTGGAGGTGCTCTTCGGGGGCATCGATTCAGGGAAGGTGAACAGCAGCAACCCCTTAGAATACCACCACCGCGTCCAAATTCCGAATCCATGGGGGGCGCGGGAGGGTTGCGGGGGCTTCGCGCGCTGGGTGCCGGCGTTATGATTGAGCCCAGTACCCCCTCTCGCGGGAAGGTCATTCCATGGACCGTCGCACATTCGTGGGCGCCGCAAGTGCCGCGGCTGGCACCGCTGCGCTCGCCACCGGCTTGCTTCGGCCGCGCTCGGCGCTCGGCGCTCCACACCGAGCGGGACGGGTCCTGCCCTCTCAGGCGCAGGCCGCCTGGCAGCGGCGCGAACGTGCCATCTTCCTGCACTTCGGCGTGAACACCTTCACCGGAAAAGAGTGGGGGGAAGGGAAGGAGGATCCTGCGATCTTTAATCCCGTCGCGCTCGATGCGCGGCAGTGGGTCCGTGCGGCCAAGCAGGCGGGATTCGCCTCGGTGGTGCTCACGGCGAAGCACCACGATGGGTTCTGCCTCTGGCCGAGTGCCGCGACCACGCACAGCGTGGCGTCGAGCCCATTTCGTGGTGGCAAGGGCGATGTCGTTCGTGAGTTCACTGATGCCTGCCGCGCCGAGGGCGTTGGCGCCGGGCTCTATCTCTCGCCGTGGGACCGGCATGAGCCCAGTTATGGCGACACGCCACGGTACAACGACTACTACGAACGCCAGCTCACCGAACTCCTCTCACAATACGGCGCGTTGACCGAAGTGTGGTTCGATGGTGCTAACGGCGAGGGCCCCAACGGCCGCCGCCAGCAGTATGATTGGCCGCGCGTGCACGCCACCGTGCGTCGGCTCCAGCCGAACGCCTTGATGTTCTCCGATGCCGGTCCGGACATTCGGTGGATCGGGAACGAACGTGGCGTGGCGGGCGACCCGAACTGGTGCACCGTGGATCCGGCAGCGGTGCCGTATCCCGGTGCTGATGGGCCGCAGATTATCAGCGCGCTCCAGCACGGCGACCCAATGGGCGCAGTCTGGCGTCCTGGTGAGGCCGATGTCTCGATTCGACCAGGGTGGTTTTGGCGAGAGAGCGAAGACGCCAAGGTGCGGAGCGTCGATAACCTCGAGCAACTCTACTATTCGTCCGTTGGGCGTAACGCGAACCTCCTGCTCAACGTTCCGCCTTCTACTCAGGGGCTCCTCGGCGACGCCGATGTTCGCGCGCTCACGGGTTTTGGCGAGCGACTCGCGGCGACCTTTGCCATGGACGTAGCGGCCGGCGCCCTGGTGACCGCAACACAGGGTGGCTCAACCGCCAAGGCCGCAGCAGATCCCGACCCTGACAGCGCCTGGTTCGCGGGCGCTGGTGTGAGTGAAGCGTCGATTGAGTTCGCCCTCGAAGGGCCGGTGCGTTTCGACGTGATTGAGGTGCGTGAGCCGATCGCGACATTTGGGCAAACAATTGAGTCGCACGAGATTTCGGCACGCTCGGATGGTGCCTGGGGGGTGATTGCGCGTGGCACCACCATAGGCAACAAGCGGCTGCACCGGATTGAACCACTGACGGCTGATGCGGTGCGGGTGACGGTTCGGAGTACTGTTGGCGAGCTGCGGGTGAGCCGACTCGGGCTCTACGCGCGGCCGCGCTAGACGTGGCGTCGCGCCTCGTCGCGCGGTGCTACGCAATCCGGAGCAGCCGAACGAGGAGCACCGCGCTCCCGCCAAGCAGTGCCAGCGATCCTGTCACGGTCAGCACCACGCGCGGTCCGACGCGCGCGAGTGCGCGGAGGTCGACGCCGAGTCCGAGCGCGGCCATCGACAGGATGGTCAGTGAAGTGGCGGCGCTTCGCGTGGCGTCGATTTGCGCCAGCGGAATCACTCCCGTCGCGCGGACCAGCGCGAGGGCGACGAATGCCGCAATGAACCAGGGAACAAGCGGCGCGCGCTTGGTCGGCTGCGGATTGCCACGCTGACGGTGCCGTTTCATGTACGACACGCCCGCGACCACCGGCCCCAAGAGGAGGACGCGCAACAGCTTCACCAGCGTTCCCATTTGCACGGCGGCGACGCCAATCGGCACGGTGGCCGCGACGACCTGTGGCACGGCATACACCGTGAGCCCAGCAATCGCGCCGTACTGCGTAGCGGTGAGGCCCAGCAACGGCACGAGCGAGGGGAGCCACACAACCATCACGACACCCATCGCAGCGGTGATGGCTATGGCGGCGGCGACATCCTCGCCATCGGCTTCGATCGCCGGCGCGACGGCGGCAATCGCTGAGTTGCCGCAGATCGCATTGCCGCAGGCAATCAGCACAGCGAGTGGACGTCCTAGCCCCAACGCGCGACCAAGTCCGTAGCTCCCGAGCAGCGTGACGCTCACGACCAGCGCAATCGCGAGCGGCAGCGCGACGCCGTTGCGTGCGAGGGCGGGAAGGTCCATTGATACGCCGAGCAGTGCCACCGCGAATTCGAGCACGCCTTTGGCGGAGAAGCGGATGCCGGGCGTCCACCGTTCGTCGGGAGTCCAGAATGCGCGTACGACGGCGCCGACCAGAATCGCGAGGACCAACGCTTCGAGATATGGCTGGCCAAGGGCAGATTCTTCGAAGCGCTGCAGCAGGCGCGCTACAATCGCGATGCCATCGCACAATAGCAGCCCAGGGACGAGCGCAATCAGGGCGACGATGGCGCGGTTTAGGCGAGATGTGGCGGCGGTCATCTGTGAAATATGCAGCAGGGAACAACAGAACTGCTGCGCTAGCGGCCGAGGAGTCGATCGATGCGGAACGGGGTGAGATCAAAGCGAACCGTGCGGTCCATCACCAGGTCAGCGACCAGTTCCCCAATGGCTGGTGCAAACTTGAAGCCGTGCCCCGAGCAGGGGCTCGCGACAACCACATCCTGAGAGGACGGATGATGGTCGATCAGAAAATGTTCGTCCGGCGTATTCGTGTAGAGGCATACGGAGGCGGATCGATGCGTGCCGGCCACGCCGGGCATGAACCGTTTAGCGAGTGAGCGTACCGCGTTCACCTCTTCGGGTGCGACATCCCGTGACACGCTGTCGGCCGTCGTTGGACGGCCTTGATGGTGCAACGCAAGCTTCAGTCCTTCGCCCTGATCAGGAAATCCATACCAGGCTTTGCCGGGCGAGGACTCGTGGATGAACACGGGCATCCGCGCCAGCGTCACATCGTCGGGCCGCAGCGCCTCAAACCAGTGCACCACATTGCGCTCGACCACGAGCGGAAGCGCGAGCTCGCCGAGCATTGGCCCGGTCCAGGCACCCGTGGCAAGCACAAGTCGGTCGGCGCGTGTGGTTCCCGCGGTCGTGTCGATCTCAACCCCACCTTCGGGACGTGCGCGCCAAGCGAGCACTGACGTTCCCAGTCGCAACTCGGCGCCGGCCGCCCGAGCAACCTTCAACTGCTCCGCAATAGCTGACTCGGGGTCGAGGATTCCCGCGCGTGGCTCGAATACGGCCACGTGATCTGCGGGAATACGGAACGCAGGAAAGCGCCGCGAGACTTGAGCGGCATCGAGTAGCTCGTAGGGAAGGCGATGCTCGCGGGCGCTCGCGAGTGCACCAGCAACAACGGCGCCGTCCGCGGGGCCCATCATAAGGCCGCCCGTGCGACGAAACAGTGTGCGGCGACTCCGCTGCTCGAGCGCGTCCCACAGCGCATACGCACGCTGCACGAGCGGCACGTAGAGTGGATGCTCAAAGTATGCTTCGCGGATGATGCGGGAGCGTCCGTGTGAGGAGCCTTGATCGTGTGGCGGGGTGAATCGGTCGAATCCAATCACACGCACGCCGCGCTCCGCGAGCTGCGCGGCGGTTGCGGAGCCAGCGGCGCCAAGTCCGACGACTGCAACGGTAAGCGTCATGGCCTGTTCATCAACGGGTGATGAGGCGACAATCACTCGCCATACGGAATCCAGATGTTCTTCACTTGCGTCGCCCGCCGAAGGTATTCGCGCCCTTCGCCTTGCTCGGGCTTGAGCAGATCACGGCTGAACGATTCGCACCAGCTCGGCTTCATGTTCCCCGTGCTGGCGAGTTCGCAGGCGCGCACACCGTCGGCATGGCCACGATACCAGATGGCATCGACGTCATCGTGTTCGGCGAGAACTTTCGCGAGTTCATCGCGACGCCCCGTGACAATATTCACGACGCCACCGGGCAGATCGCTGGTCTCCAGTACTTGGTAGAAGTCGGTCACGGCCAGCGGGTGCAGTTCACTTGGCACGGCGACCACCGTGTTGCCCGTGGCAATCGCGGGGGCGACAAGGGTGATGAAGCCGAGTAATGGATGCGCGTCCGCAGCGGCAATGCCGATGACGCCCACCGGTTCGTTCATGGCGAGTGTCACACCGCGAATCGGGGTCTGGTGTACCTGCCCATCCCACTTGTCCGCCCATGCGGCGTAGGTGAAGAGGCGCGCGATGGAGGCATGCACCTCGACGTGGCCGTCCTTGCCCGTGAGCGACTTGAGTCGCGCCGCGAACTCGTCGGCGCGCGCGGAGAGGTTTTCGGCGATGTAGTAGAGGATTTGACCACGCGCGTGTCCGCTCATCCGCGACCAGCTGCTGGTCACAGTGCGCGCGGCTTCGACCGCGTTGCGAATGTCCTTGCGGCTTCCCTCGCCGACTTCGCCGACGATCGTATTGCGCGCACCAATCACGCGAATCGAGTAACCGCTGTCGGGGCGTGCCTGCTTACCGCCGATGTACAGCTTGGCCGTGCGGTCCACGGTGCCCGTGTGGGGGGCAGGAGTAGCCGCCTTGGCCGCTTCACGGTTCTTGCCTTTGGCGGCCATCACGACCGCACCCGCACCCGCACCCGCACCCGCACGCGGTTGCGCGCGCTGCCAGTCGGGGGTGAGGTACTCCCACATCCCCTCGCGTCCACCCTCGCGACCGTAGCCCGACTCGCGATAGCCACCGAAGCCGGCCGCCGCGTCAAAGAGATTTGTGCAGTTCACCCACACCACGCCCGCCTTCACCTTGGGCGCGATGTCGAGCGCGAGGTTGATGTTGTCGCTCCAAATGCTCGCGGCAAGCCCAAACGGCGTGTTGTTGGCGAGTGCGACCGCCTCCTCAGGAGTGCGGAAGGTCATCGCCACGAGCACCGGACCGAAAATTTCGACCTGCGCAATCATCGAACTCGGCGCGACGTTCGTGAAGAGCGTAGGCGGATAGAACGATCCCGTGCTTGGCACCGCCCAGCTTGGCTGCCAGCAGGTGGCCCCTTGCTGCGTCCCCTGTGTGACGAGGGAGCGAATACGATCGAGTTGCACCGGCGCGACAATCGCGCCCATGTCGATCGTTTTGTCGAGCGGCGATCCGACGCGGAGTTTCTCCATGCGTGCGCGCAACTTCTCCACGAGCCGCTCTGCGATCGTTTCCTGCATCAGCAATCGCGAGCCTGCGCAGCAGACTTGGCCTTGGTTGAACCAGATGGCGTCGACCACGCCTTCCACCACGCTGTCGAGGTCGGCATCGTCGAACACAATGAATGGGCTCTTGCCGCCCAGTTCGAGCGAGAGCTTCTTGCCGCTACCCGCGGTGGCGTTCCGGATCACCCGCCCAACCTCGGTGCTCCCGGTGAAGGCGATCTTGTCGACGCCGGCGTGATCCACGAGCGCCGCGCCCGTGGCACCATCACCGGTGACAATGTTCAGCACGCCCGGTGGGAGCCCGGCCTCGTGCGCCAACTCCGCGAATGCGAGCGCGGAGAGCGGGGTGAACTCTGCTGGCTTGAGCACAATGGTGCATCCGGCCGCGAGGGCGGGGCCGATTTTCCACGCGAGCATGAGGAGCGGGAAGTTCCAGGGAATGATCTGTCCGACGACGCCCGCGCCGTGGTACCCGGCGAACTCGCTGTCCAGGAGCTGTGCCCAGCCCGCGTGATGATACAGGTGCCGCGCGACAAGCGGAATGTCGATGTCGCGGGTCTCGCGAATGCTCTTGCCGTTGTCCATGGACTCTAGCACCGCGAGCATCCGCGCATTGCGCTGCACCGCGCGCGCGAGCGCGTACAGGTGCTTGGCGCGTGCATGGGCGGGGAGTTTCTGCCATGCCGGAAGCGCGGCGCGTGCGGCAGCGACGGCGGCATCGACGTCACCGCGGGACCCTTGGGCAACTTTTGCAAGCACCGTGCTGGTAGCGGGGTCGATCACGTCGAACTGCGCTCGCTTGGACGGTTTGGTCCAGACACCCTTGATAAAGTGTCCGAACGACCGCGCATGCTGATCCAGCCAGGCGTTCGCGGGCGCGGCGCTCTCGGGTGCTGGGCCGTAGTCCATTGTGGCGAAGATGTCGGAAACGGTCGGGGCCATTGGCTATACCATCGGCTGGCGGTGGGTCGCGGAATAGCGCCCGGTGGCGAAGTGATCGAGCTGACGCTCGATGTCGGTGAGCAAACCGCTAGCACCGAACCGGAACAGGTCGGGGCGCAACCAGCGATCGCCCAGCTCTTCCTTGATGAGATAGAGATATTCGAGCGCATTCTTCGCCGACCTTATGCCACCCGCCGGCTTGTACCCGACGGCGAAGCCCGTGGTCTCGAAGTAGCTGCGAATCATGCGCGCCATGACCAAGCTCACGGGGAGCGTTGCATTCACCGGCTCCTTGCCGGTGCTCGTCTTGATGAAATCCGCACCGGCCATCATGGCGACCATCGAGGCGCGCGCCACATTGGTCAGCGTCGCGAGTTCTCCCGTGCCGAGGATCGCCTTCATGTGCGCCGGGCCGCAGGCGTCGCGGAAGGTGCGGACCTCGTCGTAGAGGGCGTCCCAGTCGCCGCGGAGCACATGACCGCGCGTGATCACGATGTCGATTTCTTTGGCGCCCGCTGCCACACTCGCCCGGATCTCGGCAACCCGTGTGGCAAATGGCGACAGGCCAGCGGGGAAGCCGGTGCTGACGGCGGCCACCGGGATTCCCGAGTCGCCGAGCGCCTCGACGGCCGTCGGGACGAGTTGGTGGTAGACGCAGACCGCGCCGGTCGTGATGTGCAGCCCTTCAACTCCGAGCTGTGCCTCTAGCTCAGGTCGCAGCGGTCGCATGGCTTTGGCGCAGAGGCGCCGTACATTCCCCTCGGTGTCGTCGCCCGCGAGGGTCGTGAGGTCGATCATCGTGATGGCGCGGAGCAGCCAGGCCGCTTGCCACTGCTTTTTGACGGTGCGGCGCGTCGGAATCGTGGCCGCGCGACGTTCGGCGGCACTGCGATTCACCCGCTGGGCCAGCACGAGGTCAAGGTCGAGTGGCAGCCCCGGATTCCGCGCCAGGTGATCCCCAGGGATCGCGTGCTGACGGGGGGCGACCACAGGATCCCGGCCGGCAAGTGTGAGGTTCGCGCGCATGGCGTCCATTATCATTGCTCAGGCTAGAGAATTGCACTAGAAAGATAGTAGTTCTGCGCTCCACTGGTGGCCACACGGATCCCGGAGAGTCTCCATGCATTGCGTCGCAGTTACGAATGCCAGCCCGCGGCGGTCGCTCGCCGCTCATTGGGCGCTGGTCGGCCTTATCGCCGGTGCGCTGCTGCATCCCCTCCACGCGCAGGGCGTTGCGACGCCGGCACCACGGCGCGCGGCAACGCCTAGCAGCGGGCCTAGCAGCGGGCCTAGCAGCGGGCCTAGCAGCGGGCCTAGCAGCGGGCCTAGCAGCGGGCCTAGCAGCGGGATCCCTGCCGACACCACGGCCCGCGAGACCCTCGCCCCGGGCGTCGTCCACGCGCGCTACGTCCGCAATGCGGGGCCGCTGATCATCAATGTGGTGCGCATTGACCGACGCACCGCGAGCGTCGCCTTTGAGCATGGCCGCGCCAAGGACGCCCTCACTGGCCGCGAGACAACGTCGTCCATGGTGCAGCGCCGCACTGCCAAGGGTGCCAACGTCCTCGTGGCCGTCAACGCCGACTTCTTTGATCTCAAGACCGGTGCGAGCGAGAACAACCAGGTGATCGCCGGTGAGTGGTGGAAAGGGCTGAAGGTCACCGACTCACCGTTCGACACCTTCCGCAACCCGCACATCCAGTTCGGCATCGATTCGCGTGGCGCGCCGCTGATTGACCGCTTCGTCTTTGAAGGCGTGGCGCTCGCGGGCACGCACCGCGTCCCGCTGCTCGCGCTCAACGCGAACCCCAGTGGGAACCCCGAGGGAACCGCCCTCTATACCTGGCGCTTCGGCACCATCGCGCCGCGCGACACAAGCCGCGCGACCGTCGAACTGGTGATGGTCGAAGCGGGGCATCGCGGCGACACCCTGCTCTACGTCCGCCGCGGGGTGCCCCTTGGAAGCTCCGGCAACGTGATCCCGCCGCTCGGCGCCATTCTGGCCGGTTACGGCCCGCGCAGCAAGGAGGTCGCCGCCTTCGCCGACGCTGACACCATCCGCGTGCTCGTGGGCGTCGGGCCGACGCAGTCGCGAACTCCGCTTGACCTCGTCATCGGCGGCTGGCCCCGTATCCTCCGCGACGGCGTCGACGTCTCCACCCGCGCGGCGGCCGACGAAGGCACGATCTCGCGAAACGCCGAGGCCAAGCACCCGCGGAGCGCGGTCGGGTTTAGCAGAGACAGCAGCGTCCTGTTTATTGTGACTGTTGACGGGCGCAGTGCCAAGAGCGTCGGGGTCACCCTCGAGGAGCTCTCGGCCCTGATGAAAGAACTCGGCGCCGCCCACGCCATGAATTTTGACGGTGGGGGATCAACGACCATGGTGGTTCGCGGAAAGATCATGAACTCCGCCAGCGACCCTACTGGGGAGCGCGAGGTGGGGTCCGCCCTCTTGGTGCTTGCCAAGCCGAAACCTTAGTTTCATACGGGGCGTATAGTCAGCACTTACCTGGAGCCTGTCGTGAAGCGTTCGTCTACAATCGTTCTGACTCTCGTCCCCGCGTTCGCCGCCGCATGCGGCAACTCGACCCCCGCGCTCGACCCCTGCCTCCCGCAGAACTACGCGGCGGCAGCGTGCGAGTACGCGGTGCAGAATCGCGGCTACTACTACGGCGGTGCGTGGTACCCACATGTGTACACGCAGCCCTTTTTCTTTTACAACAACGCCTACACGGGCTACGTGGCGCGTGGGGGCCGCGTGATGCCCATCGAAGCGGGCCGCTACAGCCCGTCGCTCTCGGGAGGCAGTGCGACCGCAGGCAGGACCACGACCCGTGGCGGCTTCGGCTCCTCGGGCGCGGCGCGTGCGTTCTCCGGTGGCGGCTTCAGCTCCGGGGGCTGAGCGTGGAACGCAAAGTCACAACAGAGCGCGCCAACTGGAAAGCGCGCGTCGAAGCGCGTGGGCTCGTCTGGCACTCGGCGGACGAGCAACCCTATTGGCACGAGGGGGTCCACTACGAGTTCAGCGGCGATGAGATCGAAAAGATCGAACGCGCCACCAATGAACTGCATACGCTCTGCTTGAGTGCCGTGCAGGCCGTGATCGACGACAAACGCTACGACCAACTGCGCATCCCGCCCACCGCCATCCCGCTCATCGAATCAAGCTGGGAGGCCGAACCCCCTTCGCTCTACGGGCGTTTCGATCTCGCGTACGACGGCGTGAGCCCGCCGAAGATGCTCGAGTACAACGCCGATACCCCCACGAGCCTCCTCGAAGCCTCCGTCATCCAATGGGACTGGATGCAAGACTGTTTCCCGAAGTGCGATCAGTTCAACGCGCTCCACGAGTCGTTGATTTCGCTCTGGCGCGAGTTCCAGCCCTATCTCCCGGCCCCCGGTCCTGACGGGCACGTTGTCCACTTCAGTTCCATGGACAACGTTGAGGATGCCATGACCTCGGCGTACATCGCCGAGACGGCGGCGCTGGCCGGATATCGAGTGAAGATGCTCGCCATCGACGATCTCGGGTGGAACAACCTCGCCCGCGAGTTCCGGGACCTCGACGAAGAGCGTATCACCACGCTGTTCAAGCTGTACCCCTGGGAGTGGATGGCGAGCGAGGCGTTCGCGGCGCACGTCCTCCCGTCGGAGTCTGTCATCATCGAGCCGGCCTGGAAGATGATCCTCTCCAACAAGGGAATCCTTCCGATCCTCTGGGAGCTGAACCCCGACAGCCCGTACCTGCTTCCCGCCTACTTCGACGAACCCGGCGACATGTTCGAATGGGTCAAGAAACCGCTACTGTCGCGCGAAGGGGCCAACGTCACCGTCCACACGATGCAGGATCATATCGAGGGGAAGGGGAGCTACGGCGCCGAAGGGTTCATCTTTCAGGAGTTGGCGACGATTCCGCTGTTCGAAGGGCGTCGTCCCGTCATCGGATCGTGGATGATCGGTCAGTCGGCCGCTGGCATCGGCATTCGCGAGTCGGATGGCTGGGTCACCGACAACACCTCACGGTTCGTCCCCCACATTTTCCGCTGAGCGTCGTGTCGGCAACTCAACGTGCGCTGATCGCTCTTCTCGTGATCGTGCCAGCGCTCTCGGCGCAGTCGGCAACGAAATCGCTGCCGTCAGCGGCGCAGGGTACGGGCCGTGCGCCAGCCAAGGGCGTTGGTTACGCCGGGATCGATTCCGTCCAGCTGATCGCCGACCTCTCCGCACTCTCCGCGGACTCGATGGACGGACGCAGGATTGGCACCGCGGGAAACATCCGTGCCCGCGCCTATATCCTGCGGCAGTTCCTTGCCGCCAGCCTGTCGCCGTTTGCGCAGCGGTTCACCTTCTCGTTCACGGCTGTGCGAGCGGGCGGCACCACGACCGGCACCAATCTCGTTGGCTACCGAGAGGGCACAAAGCACCCGGAACGCTTTATCGTCCTTTCGGCGCACTACGACCACCTCGGTAATAAGAACGGGGCGATTTACAACGGCGCGGACGACAACGCCTCTGGGACCGCCGGCGTCTTGGCAATCGCTCGCTGGCTCAAGGAGCATCCACCCGAGAACTCGGTGATTTTCGCGCTCTTTGATGGTGAGGAGCAAGGACTCCTCGGCGCCAAAGAGTTTATCGCCCGCCCACCGGTGCCCCTCGACAAGATTGTGGCCAACGTGAATCTCGACATGGTCGGGCGAAACGCGAAAGGCGAACTCTGGGCTGCCGGCGCAACGTCCTGGCCCGTCATGCGTCCGATCCTCGAGGGACTCATCCCCACGGCACCCGTCACGCTCAAGCTTGGCCACGACAGCGGGACGGGGCAGGACAACTGGACGCAGCAATCGGACCAAGGCCCCTTCCACACGGCGCGAATCCCGTGGGTGTACTTCGGCGTCGAGGATCACCCCGATTACCACCAGCCGAGCGACAAGTTCGCCAAGATTGAGCCGGGGTTCTTCGTGTGCAGCGTGCGGACGATCGCTGAGTTTGTGCATCGACTCGACGAAGGGCTTGAGCCGGTTGTCAGCGCAAAAACACGAAGCCCCGCCGGCAAGTAGCCAGCGGGGCCTCGGACGTCGTGCACGCGTGAGAAGCGCCGCGCGTTAGAATCTCGTCGCGAGGGCCGCGAACTCGCCAGCGGCGACAACAGGAATCATGTCCGCACCTCACCCAGCGGTCGCGTGATGTCATGCTGGCCGAGCGCCCGTACCGCGCACTCCACACGCGCGACACCGGTGCCCTCTACCCACTCGGCGGTACACCCAAATTCGCACAGCGCGTCACCAAAGGCGCGTAAGAGTTCCTCGCGCGCGGATGGGCGGTCACGAATGCCGTCAGGGGTCCACGGAAGATCGGTAGCACAGAGCAAGTAGAGATCGCCACGTCGTTCGCGCGCTTCCGCTTCGATCCACGCCGGCGCGGAGCCGTAGTAGTGGCGTGCATAGACGACGGTCGACACAAGATCGGTGTCGAACACCGCCACGGCAGGGCGCGCGGCCATGGCTTGCGCCTCGAGCGACATGGCGAGGCGCGCAATCGGCTCCACATCCGCTGCCGACAGCGTACGCTCGGGACCGGTGGCCACCTGTGCCTCCGCGTACAGCCGCGCCGCTTCGGGAACGACCGGCGCGCGCAAACGATCGCTAAGCAAGGTGGCGAGCGTGCTTTTCCCAGTGCTCTCAGGGCCCGTGACGACAATCCGGATCGTCACGCGGTCCCCGTCGCGGTCGCCGTCGCGGTCGCCGTCGCGGTCGCCGTCGCGGTCGCCGTCGCGGTCGCCGTCGCGGTCGCCGTCGCGGTCGCCGTCGTGGTCGCCGACGATGCCGCGAGTGATTTCTTCCACCCGATATATCCCATCCAGGCCAGCACCAAGAACACCGCGTATTGCACTGCGGTCGCTGGTAGGCCACGCGAGATGAAGGTTGGCACGTATACGAGATTCACCCCAATCCAGACGAGCCAGTTCTCGAGCAATTTCCGCGTCATCATCCACTGCGCCACTAAACTCACCGACGTCAGTGACGCGTCCAGATAGGGCACCGGCGAATCGGTGTGCGTCGACATGAAATAGCCCAAACTGATCGCGAACGCCGCGGCGAGTGGCACGCTCACCATCCAGTGCACGCGCTTGGCGTGGGTTACCTGCAGCGTCGAACGCTCCGCACCGCCATACAGCCATTTGTACCAGCCATACACCGAGAGCACGAGATACACGATCTGCAACACCGCGTCGGCGTAGAGCTTGCTGTGCCAGAACAGGAAAAAATAAAGCCCCACATTCACCATCGCGGTGGGCCAGCTCGCAATCCGCTCCTTGGCGGAGAGGTACACGCTCACCAGCCCAAACAGGACCGCGACGTTCTCCACCCACGTCCAGAGCTCCCACCCGAACAACGGGAGCGTTATGCTCACGGCGTGGTCTTTGCCGACGCCAGAAAGTCAGTCGCCAACGACACGAGCGCCTTCACACCCGTTGGCATCGCATCTTCATTCACGAAGAACTTGGTCGAGTGGTTGGCCGGCGCATCTTCGGCCGCGACCCCAGCCTTGTTCACGCCGAGAAAGAGATACACGCCAGGCGTGTTCTTGGTGAACGACGGAAAATCCTCCGACGGCATCCATACGGCGTTGCTGTTCACCTTGCCCCCCGCGGCCTTGGCAATCGTTGGCGCCATCTGCGCGGTGAGTGCGAGATCGTTCCACACAATGCTACCGCCCAGCGTGATCGTCACCGTGGCCGACCCGCCGCTTGCCTCGGCGATTTTCTCCGCAGTGCGGGCAATGCGCATGTGAATGTCCTTGCGCATCGCGTCGTCAAAGGTGCGAATCGTGCCCGTCATGATCACACTGTCGGGAATGATGTTAAAGCGCACGCCGCCATTGATGGTGCCAACGGTGACAATCGCCGGTGCTGCCGTGATGTCGGTCTGACGCGCGGTGATGGTCTGCAGTGCGGAGACGATCTGGGCCGAAAGCACGATCGGGTCGACGCCACGCCAGGGCTGCGCCCCGTGCGTCTGACGGCCACGGACCACAATCTTCAGCTGGTCCGACGCCGACATCGCGGCGCCCGGCTTATAGCTCAGCTTTCCCGCTTCTTCGGGCCACACGTGCAGCGCGAATACCGCGTCCACATGCGGGTTCTCCAGCGCGCCCTGCTCGACCATCACCGCCGCGCCGCCGCGTTCGCCCGGCGGGGCCCCTTCTTCGGCGGGTTGGAAAATGAACTTCACGGTGCCCGGGAGCGATGCCCGCATTCCTGCGAGCACCTCGGCGGCGCCCATGAGCATGGCGGTGTGCGAGTCGTGGCCGCAGGCATGCATCACGCCAACCGCTTGGCCGCCGAAGGTCGCTTTGACCGTGGATTTGAAGGGGAGATCCGATTCTTCCGTGACCGGTAACGCGTCCATATCGGCGCGCAATGCCACGACCTTTCCAGGCTTGCCGCCCTTGAGAATGCCAATCACGCCGGTGCCTGCGACACCTTCGCGGACGTCCAGGCCCAGTGCGCGCAGATGGTCAGCGACGATCTTGGCCGTGCGCTTCTCGCTATTGGAAAGTTCGGGATGTTCGTGAAAATCGCGACGCCAGCTGACGACCTTGCTCATGACCTGCGCGATGCGCGTGTCGAGTTCGTCGGCGCCGTTTTTGCTTTGCGCGCTGGCGCTGATTGCGGTCAGAGAGAGCGCGGCGGTCCCGAGAAGGGCCGCGCGGGCGAAGCGAGGAAGGATGGGCATCGGCGTGAGTCCGCGTCTGGGGTGATTCTTCAGGCTAACGGCGGCCGCGCTGTGGCGCGACCCGCGACCCGCAACATTGGGCCCTCCGCTGGTTCCTTGAGCCGCGCCGGGCTACATTACGAGGTTCTCCTGACTCCAGGCCTCGGCCGGTGTCCTGACCATTCCAACGGTATCCATGGCGAAAGAAGAAGCGATCGAACTCGAAGGCACCGTGAGCGAAGTGCTCCCCAGCGCGACCTTCCGCGTGCTCCTGTCGAACGGGCACGAAGTCCTCGCGACGATGGCCGGCAAGATGCGTCGCTTCCGCATTCGCGTGCTCCAGGGTGATCGCGTGACCGTCGAGGTCTCGCCGTACGACTTGAGTCGCGGTCGCATCACCTTCCGCCATAAAAACTAAAAAAACCTCGTATCCTCTGTAATCGTAACACATTACAGACGCTACGAGGTTGTTTTAGGGGCTACGTACCGTGTCGTTCACCGTACTGTTCGGGCTCACAACAAGCCGGACAAGTCATGGTGTCCGCAGCCGTTCCCGACTGAAGCCCGATTGTCAGCTGAAGCGTGAACTCAGACTTCTCGCAAGCCCGCATCAGTGCAGACCGGCTCGCCCGAGTTCGTCGCGGTGCCAATAGTGATTGTGCACGTCTTGTTCGGCGCGTTGGTGTGCGTTGCGGTGGCCGTCCACGTGTTTACACCTACGGCGCTCATCACCACTGTTACGCCAGTCGACGCCTTGTAGCTGGTGCCGAGGCCTTCGGTGGTTTCAGAATACGTATGGGCGTGATCCGCGAAGTAGGCTTCCTGTGCGGTCACCAGGTTGCGCAGGTCCGACTGCATCGAGGCAACGTACGCCTTTTCCTTGGTGGTCGAGAACTTCGGAATGGCGATTGCGGCCAAAATGCCGATGATCACAACGACGATGAGCAACTCAATCAGGGTAAAGCCCTTACGCTTGGACAGCATTGGACAACTCCTGTTTGAACGGGGTGAAATGAGCTAGCCTAGGTTCGCCGGACGACGGCATTCGTGAGCAGCGCCCACTGTTTCGTGTCGCGCGCTTTGAGTCCGCGCGTTTCCACGTCTTGAACACAATTTTCGAGCACCGGCTGGAGCTGCGGCCGCTCGTGCGACCGCCAACGCGCTACTTCTCAGCCGACGCGTGCCTGTCCGGCTTGAGGTATGTCGCCTTGTGGATCGAGAAGGCCGTCACATTCGCGACAATCGCAAGAATGATGATCGCAAGGGCGAACCCCCACCCCTTGGCCGACGGATTAACTGGTGCGTTGCTCACGGTCTGCTCCTGGTGAAGGCTGAAGGGTAATCGGGACTCAAAGTCGCCGCAATCGGTCGCGCGCCACTCGCTAGCCCAACGGCCCCGCACACCACACCTTTCCCCTATGCGCCTCGAAACCTTCACCACACCGCGGACCGCCCGAATCGCCCTTCTCGGTCCCGCCGAACCCTCTGCGCTCCACACGATCCGCGAAATCTGGTACGTCCTCCACGGCTACGGGGAACTCGCCGCTCCTTTTCTTGAGAACTTTCGCGCCATCGACGACGGCACTCGGCTCATCGTCGCCCCCGAAGCCCTCTCCCGGCACTACGCGGGGCGACTCGAAGATCGCATCGGCAAAGAGGTCCCGATCGGCGCGAGCTGGATGACCAAAGAAGCACGCGACGACGAAATCCACGACTACCTCACCTATCTCGACGGACTCCACACGCACATCCTCACGCACCTCCTCACGCAGCTCGGTGGCGCAACACCAGCTGTGACCGTCCTCGGCTTCTCGCAGGGCGGCGCGACGTCGGCACGCTGGGTGGCCAGCGGCTCGGTCACCGTTGCTCGGCATATTTTGTGGGGCTGCGCCATGCCGCAGGAACTGGATATTGCCAGCGCCGCCACCGCCCTTCGCAAGGCCAAGACCACACTGGTCGTCGGGTCGCGCGACCGATTCGCAACACCCGATGTGGTCGCGCGCGAACGCTCCCGACTCGAGGCAGCGGGCTTTCCCTATCGGTTCGAACCTTTTGACGGAGGGCATCGCCTGGACACCGAGCTCCTGCGGAGTCTCGCCCACCGTCCCCTAGCGTAAGAAAACTCGACACCTGTGGCGTGCCGTTCCGATCATATATAAGTTTCCTAAGCTTTCGAATAAAACTCGCACAATCCGCGTGAGGACTCATGAGTGCCGTGAGGTTCTTTGCGGTCGTTGGGCTCCACGCTCGTCGTGCTCCACGCTCGTTGTCTCGACCACACGACTCCTTCTGCTATCCACTCCCCGGGTTATCATGGAAGCACCACAGCGCAGCATTCTCTTGGTCGACGACGAACCCTCGGTTCTCAAGTCGCTCGAACTGGTGCTTGAGCGTGCGGGATTTGATGTGCTCGCCGTCAACGACGGACGCCTCGCTGTCGAAGCCATGCAATCTGGGCGCTTTGATCTGGTCCTGACCGATTTGGTCATGCCAGACCGCGAAGGGGTTGAGACGATCATCGAGCTGCGTCGAACGCATCCGCACCTACCCATCATTGCGATGTCCGGTGGTGGCATGGGGTCTGCAGACCTCTATCTCTCGGTCGCCGCCCAAGTTGGCGCAAACGCGACCCTGCTCAAGCCATTTTCCGAAGCACAACTTCTGAGCGTCATCGAGCAGGTTCTGGCGCCATCCGTGTAGGTTCCCAGCAGTTGGCGGCGGTGCCCTCTCGTGCAGCTTGATCCCGTTCCATTCCGACTGCTCCTACAGTCGTTGATTCTTGCAGTGATCATCGCGTTGGCGGTGGGCGCATCCGTTGCGAGCCAGCTGTTCCAGCAGCGCTTGGTGCGGCTGATGGCGCTGTTTTGGACCTTGGCAGCACTGGTCGGAGTGAGTGCGTTGGTTGGGCTGATTGCGGTTGATGTCGGTAGTTGGCTGCTGCTAAAGGTCTCAACCGTCGGATACTTCATGGCGCTGTTTGCCGCGGCCTCGGTGCTGCCGGCCGCGTTCAGGGAGGTGCAAGAGCAGCCCGTCGCGTGGGCGATTATCGGGCGCCGCATCCTGTGGTCGGTACCGATGGCGCTCATCGCCTCCGTCCTCTCCTGGTCTGCGCCCCGCAATGCCGATTCCCGCCAACTGGGAGCGTTAGTTTTTCCGGTGGTTTCCCTAATCGTCGTTACAAGCGCAAGCGCCGTCGCCTTTTTCTTGGGCGGCCGGCGCCAGCGTACGAATCGCGATGTGTACGGTTACCTCGTCCTCGGCATGGTCCTGCTCGCCAGTCGACCCCTCCAGCAAGTCGTGCTGTCCTCCGGCTCTTGGCAGGGGTATCCAGGTCCGAACGCCACCTTGCAGTTCCTCTCCTTCGCATCGGCGTTGTTGACGATGCTCGCGGTGGGTTACACGCAGGTTGCGGCGGCGGTGGCAATGGAGCGCGTGGTGATCGACGCGCGCGCGGCGCGACTTCGCGCGGCGGAGAACGCCGCTGCGCGCCGCCGCCGCCACGAGACGGCGGGCTATTTGGCCAACGGCATCTCGCGCAACGTGGAGGACCTGCTCAGGGCGATCGACGCGAGTCGCACCGAGATCGCGACACGCGTTGGCATGGGCGCCGAGCTCGCGATTCTCGACACGGTGCAGGATAAAGGGCGCACGCTGCTCGACGCGTTGCGCACGCCGGACGACCTGGTGATCGACGGGCATAAACTTGAAATCGGAACGCTCGTCGAAGTCGCGCTCCCACGGGTTCAGCGGATGCTGCCAAACCGCGACATCCGCTGGACCCCCTCGTCTCGCCACCATCACAGCGACTGTCCGCCCGAGGAGTTCTCGCGCGCGGTAATGAATCTGATCCTCTTTATGAACGCGGGTGCCGCGGTGGAAGAGCACGTCGACGTCTCATTGTCGGCAGAACGATTGGTCGTGTCGCAGGGGCTACTCTCTGCGGGCGATTACGCACGACTGCGCGTCCGAGGGAGGCCCCAGCAGGACGGACTCGTGGACGCTGGGGACCTTGGGGACCCGTTCGCCGTCGTGCCCCCTCTGGGGACCGCTGAGCACCGCGATACGGGACTCACCGCGTTGCGCCGCTTCACGCGGTTACTCGGCGGTGACGCTCGTGCTGAACGGGACCAGGCAGGGCGGCTGACAGTCGATCTCTTTTTTCCAGACGACGAGAGCGCTGAGGCGGTTTTTGTCTCGACCCCGCCGAGGGCGCAGCGCTGATGCGTTCGACCGTCGCGTTGCTCCAGGCCATCGATCCGTCGGCGGTGCGGCATTTCACGCTCGACTATTCCGGAAGGTTCAACGTCACCCTTCTGGTTTTTCTCGGTGTGATGGTGTTTTTTTTGGC
>Ga0214919_10002316_pt1 | contig 30048 bp, 19 predicted proteins | sample LL1503_MetaG_FD_177994 | JGI IMG/M metagenome (GOLD analysis project Ga0214919, IMG submission 177994) | Freshwater microbial communities from Lake Lanier, Atlanta, Georgia, United States - LL-1503 | ecosystem: Environmental > Aquatic > Freshwater > Lake | place: USA: Georgia | collected... | reverse complement strand
TGATATCCCAGCGGGTTCTGATCCAGTTCAAGAGACTAAAAAATGTGTAGCCTACGCTAAAAAATCATTAGAAACTGCATAGTTTTTATAGAAAGAAATAAGTTGATATAATTTCATATCCTCTCGAAAAAGCCTCATTGATTCATTTCAATGAGGCTTTGTTTTTTAATAAAATCTATTAAACAGCTGATCGATAAAATAACTTTTAAAAAATCAATCATATTTTTATAATTTACATTCAATCGGTTTTTCTAATGGTATAATTTTTCATTATTTTCTAAATAAAAACACTTTTAACTTTTTTAAAAATTAATCATTTATGATTTCAAAAAATAGTAACCAATTGCAAGTGGTTGAGGTGTTTGACTTTTGCGAAATAAGAAAGGATGAAACGAATGGTCACTTAGGATTGTTTTCAAGAAAATTTTTTTCTATGGGGGACCTAGTAATCAATTTTGGTTCTTCTGAAATATTGGATACTCCTAATTATTTAACAGTTCAAATAGGCGTTAACCAGCATATTTTAATGTCACCTGAGTATCTGAAATTCACCAATCATAGTTGTAATCCAAATTTATTATACAATACTGCTACCATGGAATTGGAATGTTTGCGTACTATTTCTGTTGGAGATGAGTTTACTTTTTTTTATCCCGCCACCGAATGGAATATGTCTCAACAATTTGAATGCCAATGTCTTGAAATAGGTTGCATTGGTCTTGTAAAAGGTGCAGCTGATACCTCTATTGAAATATTAAAAAAATACAAATTGACCAATTTTATAGAATCTAAGTTGAGGGATGAATATAAATTGTAAGAAATAGTAAAAAAAATTTTACAATTAATTGGGTATGTATTAAAAATGTCAATTATATTTTGTTATCGCCCTATTGGACTTTATTATTGATTGAATAAAGGCGAAAAACTTAGATTTTTCAAAAATTGTTAAAGTGGTCCAATGCTATTGGTTAGATTGTTATCTTTGTTGACGTTATGAAAATAATATTATTCTGTATTGGTATTTTATTGTCAATACTTCATCCTACATCCTATTCCATTGCAGGGAGTGCGGCACCGCATCATTCTATTGATTTGGTTCATTGTGAATCATTGCCTGTTCAGGATTATTCACAGGGCAATAACGAATATTTATACGAGTATTTAACTGGTATCTTGGATGATGACAACAATGAATCGGAAAGGAAAAATAGCCTACTTTCCAAAGGTACATTTAAAACATATTCATATACATACTCAAATTTTTCTGGCAAGATTCAGAATAGCATCGGTTCTTCTAGACACTTTCCCAAGCTTCATCACTCTCTCTTTATTTTCCTTAGGTCGTTAAGACTCTGATACCAATTTTAATTTGAAATAGATTTATCCTATTCAAAATCCTTTCAATCCACTTATACAAGTGGGTATGTAATAATTTATTTGTTGCTGTAATTTTTTTAGAGATTTTAAGATACTTACTTGTTTTAAGACAAAATGTATTCATTAATTTTTTAAAATTTTACGTGCTCATAAAAGCAAAATTATTTTCTGTAAACATTTTAAGATATGAATAAAATACTGTTGTTAAGCTTATGCGCTACTGTATGTTTTACTGCATGCAAAACAAAAAAAGAAGAAAAAGAAGTAGAAGGAAAGTTCCCAATAACTAGTCCATTATTAATGGATACTTCTTTTACTAAGGAGTATGTCGCTCAAATTCAATCGCTGCAAAATGTAGAATTGCACACTATGGTAAAAGGGTATATACAATCAATCAATGTTGATGAAGGCCAACAAGTAAGGGCTGGACAGGTTCTTTTTAATATTATGCCAAGAGAGTATGAAATTGAATTACTAAAAGCCAAAGCAGAAGCAAGAAGAGCGGAATTAGAGATGCTCAATACAAAAATACTAGCTGATAAAAATATTGTTTCCAAAACAGAATTAGCATTGGCTGAAGCAAAGTTTGATCAGGCTAAAGCGGAGGCTGCTCGTGCTGAATTATTTGTTTCTTGGACCTCAATAAAAGCTCCATTTGATGGAGTAATTGATCGAATTAGGTTTAAAGTTGGCAGTCTGATTGATGAGGGGACTTTATTAACTTCTATCTCGAATAATAAGGAGGTTTATGCATATTTTAATGTTTCTGAAATAGATTATTTGGATTACAAGGAAAGAAATAAAAACAATCAAAAAGATAGCGCTACTCTTTTATTGGCTAATAATCAAGCTCATATTAAAAAAGGAATTGTTGAAACGATTGAAGGAGAGTTTGATAATGAGTCTGGGAATATTGCTTTCAGGGCAAAATTTTCTAATCCAAATCTATTATTGAAGCATGGTGAAACTGGCAAAATACAAATAAAAATGCCCATCAAAAATGCGCTAATCATCCCCCAAAAAGCAACTTTTGAAATTCAAGATAAAATTTATGTCTACGTAGTAAAAAGTGATAATACATTGAAAGCAGTAAATATTACTATTAAACAGAGGATATCAAATTTATACGTCATTGAATCGGGTTTATCAGAAACAGACAAAATTCTTTTAGAAGGAGTTCAGAATGCGAAGGAAGAAGATAAAATTCAATCCGAATTTATTTCTCCAAAAAAAGTGTTTGAAAGTTTACAATTAATAAAATAATAAGCGTTTTAATTAATAAAAGACAAATAATATGTTCAATAAATTTATACATAGGCCGGTACTTTCTATTGTTATCTCACTTATCATTACTCTTTTAGGTACATTAGCAATAATACAGTTGCCCGTAACTCAGTTCCCTTCGATATCTCCTCCCAAAGTAAATATTTCTGCAGAATATCCTGGTGCTAATGGAGAGTTAATGATTAAGTCAGTTGTTATTCCATTAGAACGAGCTATCAATGGAATACCTGGAGTAAAATACATCGCATCAGATGCAGGTAATGACGGTACAGCATTAATTCAAGTGGTCTTTAATTTGGGTACTGATCCAAATATTGCTTCTGTAAATGTTCAAAATAGAGTAGCTGGTGTAATTAATAAATTACCTCCTATTGTTGTACGAGAGGGGGTTAAAATTACTAGAGAAGAATCTAATATGTTAATGTATATTAACCTATCCAGCAAAGACTCTTCTTTAGATGAAAAATTTCTTTACAATTTTGCTGACATTAATTTGCTTTCAGAATTAAAGAGAGTGGATGGTGTTGGATTTGCAGATATTCTTGGAAACAGAGAATATTCCATGAGAATTTGGCTAAAGCCTGATAGAATGTTAGCTTATAAAATTTCAGCAGATGAAGTTCTAAAAGCTCTTGATGAGCAAAGTCTGGAAGCATCTCCAGGGAAAACGGGAGAAAGTTCTGGAAAAAAAACACAGGCATTCGAATATGTTTTAAAATATCCAGGCCGATATAGTTCCAAAGAGGGGTATGAAAATATTATATTAAAATCAACTCCTGATGGGCAGCAACTTCGTGTAAAGGATGTCGCTACTGTTGAATTTGGGAGCACTTACTATGATCTTTACGCAAAGTTAAATGGTAAGCCTACCGCTTCTATAATGGTTAAGCAATCCTATGGAACTAATGCAAGTGCTACCATTAGTAATATCAAAAAAAGACTAGCGGAAATAAAGTCAGAATCATTTCCAAAAGGAATGGATTATGAAATTAGCTATGATGTTTCTAAATTTTTAGATGCTTCCATTGAAAAGGTTATCCATACTTTGGTTGAAGCATTTATATTGGTAAGTCTGGTAGTTTTTATTTTTTTGGGTGATTGGAGGTCTACTTTAATACCAGCTATTGCAGTTCCGGTATCGCTCGTTGGCACTTTCTTTTTTATGCAATTTTTTGGAATTACACTTAACATGATTACCCTTTTTGCTTTGGTATTGGCAATAGGTATCGTAGTGGATAATGCTATTGTAGTAGTAGAAGCGGTTCATGCAAAGATGGAGGAAAATAATTTAGATGCAAAAGCAGCAACTCAATTAGCAATGTCAGAAATAAGTGGAGCAATCATTGCAATTACTTTGGTAATGGCCGCTGTATTTATTCCTGTTGCATTTATGTCTGGACCTGTTGGGATTTTTTATCGGCAGTTTTCTGTAACGATGGCAACCTCCATTATTTTGTCGGGAATTATTGCATTGACCTTAACTCCTGCTCTTTGTGCTATCATGTTAAAGAATTCACATGGGATTAAAAAAAGAAAAAACATTTTAAATCTTTTTCTAGATGGATTTAACAATTGGTTTAATAAAGTACTTGGGAAATATATTAAAATTTTGCATGTAATCGTCAATAGAAGAGTGATTACATTCCTAACTTTAATTATTTTCTGTTTGGGTACTTGGGGATTAAGTACACGCATACCATCTGGATTTATACCTAATGAAGACCAAGGTGTATTTTATGCTATTATCCTTACTCCGCCTGGTTCGACACTGGAGAGGACCGATGAAGTAAGTTCTCAAGTACAGAAAGCTGCAGCGGAAATTGAAGATGTAAAATCTGTTTCTTCTTTGGCGGGCTACGAAATTTTGTCGGAAGGTACAGGTGCTAACTCAGGTACCTGTTTAATTAATCTCAAAAATTGGGATGAAAGAAAGCATTCAGTCGGAGAAGTGATGAAAGAATTAGAAGAGAAGTGCAAAAACATTAAAGGAGCTACTATCGAATTCTTTCCTCCTCCAGCTGTTCCAGGTTATGGTGCTGCAGGTGGATTTGAGTTACGTCTTTTAGATAAAACTGGCAGTGGCGATTATAAAAAAATGGAAACAGTTAGTAAGGATTTTGTAAGAGAATTAAATAAACGACCTGAGCTTACTTCAGTATTTACTTTTTATAGTGCAAGCTTTCCTCAGTATATGTTGAATATTGACAATGATAAGGCGCAGCAAAAGGGAGTTACCATTGATAATGCGATGAGTACATTATCAACCTTAGTAGGAAGTAATTATGAAACTAGTTTTATAAAATATGATCGGCAGTATAAAGTAATGGTGCAAGCATTACCTCAATATAGAGCTTTGCCTCAGGATATTTTAAAGTTGTATGTGAAAAATGATAGAGATGAAATGGTGCCTTTTTCTGCTTTTATGACAATGGAAAAAGTATATGGCCTGTCTGAAATCACTCGACACAATATGTATAATGCTTCAGAGGTTAGTGGTGGCGCTGCTCAGGGATATAGTAGTGGATCTGCTATTGCTGCGGTATCTGAAGTTGCAAAAAATAAATTACCAAGAGGCTTTGGTATAGATTGGGCGGGTATTTCAAAAGATGAAGTATATAGAGGTAATGAGTCGATTTATATTTTTCTTATCTGTTTGGCTTTTGTTTATTTATTACTGTCTGCTCAGTACGAAAGTTTCGTTTTACCATTTCCAATAATACTTTCATTGCCTGCAGGAATTTTTGGAGCATTTTTCTTTTTAAAGATGTTAAATCTAGAAAATAATATTTATGCTCAGGTTTCTATGGTAATGTTAATTGGATTACTAGCTAAAAATGCTGTTTTAATAGTTGAGTTTGCAGTTCAAAAACACAAGGCTGGTTCAACTGTCTTCCAAGCTGCAGTTGCAGGTGCTGCAGTTAGGCTGCGTCCAATTTTAATGACCTCCTTTGCGTTTATAGCAGGATTAATTCCCCTAGTTTTTGCAACAGGACCAGGAGCAATAGGGAATCGAACCATTGGAGCAGCTGCAGCAGGGGGTATGCTTTTTGGGACAGTTTTTGGAGTTCTAGTTATCCCAGGTCTTTACTATGTTTTTGCAAAAATTTCTGAAAAAAATCCCATAATTGAAAATGAAGAAGAAAATCCATTAACAGAAGAAATTAATCAAAATGAAAAGAATTAGAATATTATATCGCCTTTATATTTTATTGATTTGTTTAGTCTATGCTAGTTGTAAAATTCCAAAGGAATTGCAAGTAAACAATAATAAAGTAACCCCCTCTTCCTTTTTAGATTCAAAAGATACAGTCAATTCTGCTCAAATAAATTGGAGAGAATTTTTTGTAGACAAAAATTTAGTAAGTTTAATTGATACTGCGATTAAAAATAATCCTGATGTCTTAATGACTTTGCAAGAAATTGAGATTGCTCGAAATAGGGTGATGTCTAGAGATGCGCTGTTATCTCCTTCTATTTCTGCAGGAGGTGGATTGGGGTTAGAAAAAGTGGGTAGATATACTTCGCAAGGTGCGGGAGATGCTTCGGCTGAAATCATTCCTGGAAAACTTGTCCCAGAACATCTTACTGATTTTTTAATTGGTTTTCATGCAAGTTGGGAAGCTGATATTTGGGGAAAAATTAGAAGTTCAAAAAAAGCGGCGTTCACCAGGTATCTAGGTAGTATCGAAGGTAAAAACTTTGTGATCACTAATTTAGTTGCTGAAGTTGCTAATAGCTATTACGAATTACTGTCAATAGACAATCAGTTAGAAATTATCAGAGAATCTATTCAGTTGCAAAAAAGTCAGTTGGAAATTGTTAGAGTACAGAAGGAGGCTTCCGTTGTAACAGAGTTGGCAGTAAAACAATTTGAAGCTCGGGTATTTAATTCACAGGGTCTTGAATTTGAGCTGCTTCAAAAAATTACGGAGTATGAAAATAAAATCAATTTTCTATTGGGTAGATTTCCTCAAAAAATAATTCGTGACAAAGAAACTTTTTCTACTCAAATGCCAGCTAAAATCAAAGTGGGTATCCCTTCTCAATTGTTGGTAAATAGACCCGATATCAAACAAGCAGAATTGGAATTATTGGCCACTAAATGTGATGCCAAGGCTGCTCGATTGGAATTTTATCCATCTTTAGATATCACGAGTTCAATGGGTTTTCAGGCATTTAAACCAAGTTATTTACTAAGAACGCCTCAATCTTTATTGTACTCATTGATAAGTGATGTAGCAGGACCTATCGTTAATAGAAAAGCAATAACTGCTGAATTTAATACCGCCAATGCTCTTCAAGTGGGAGCGATGTACAATTACCAAAAAACAATTTTAAATGGATTTGCTGAAGTATCTAATGAGTTATCGAATATTAATAACTTGGAAAAAGTTTATAATTTGAAATCGAAGGAAGTAGAAGTATTGATTAAATCTATTGATATCTCGAATGATTTATTTAAATCGGCGAGGGCTAATTATTTAGAAGTATTGATGGCACAAAGAGATGCACTTGAATCAAAATTGGAATTGGTAGAAGCAAGAAAACGCCAATTTAATTCTATCACCAATATTTATAAAGCTTTAGGCGGAGGATGGAAGTAAAAAAAGGTTACTTTTTAAAAAATTAAAAGAATTTAGCTCCCGATGAATGATTTGTTCATCGGGAGCTTTTTATTGACTAAAGAAATTATTCAGTATCAAGATTAGATAAATCTGTAAATTTTTATTCAAAATTTATTTTTCTGATTAATAAATTTTTCATTAATCAATTGATAATCAATGTATAATACCCATCGTTATATCTTTTTTAAAAATAAATCATTTTGATTATTCTTCTACTACTTTAGTAACTTCATATTATAATAATTTATTTATTTTTTGTTCTATTGAAGTCAACTTATTTAGTAAACGATTAAATTAATTGATTATGAAAGTTGCTGAAATTTTGAAAGCTAAGGGAAATAATATTTTCTCCATTACTAGTGATTACACAGTTTATGATGCATTGAAAGTGATGGGTGAAAAAAATATTGGTGCTTTACTGGTTATTGAAAATCAACTATTGGTGGGCATTATTTCTGAGAGAGATTATGCTCGTAAAATTATCTTGAAAGGAAAATCCTCTCAGGATACGCTGGTAAAAGAAATTATGACCAAAGATGTAATTTCAGTTTCCCCAGGTGATAAAATCGATAAGTGTATGGAATTAATGAGTGAAAAACACATTCGTCATTTACCTGTTATGCAGGATGGAATCGTAACGGGCATTATTTCAATCACAGACGTTGTAACAGCTATTATTGAATCTCAAAAAGAAACCATTTCTTTATTGCACAATTATATTTCGCAATAGATTTATTCCTGTGTTTCAAAATATATTTAAAGAGCAATAATATTTAAATCTATTTAATAGTTTGCCTACTATTTTTTATTAAAGTTTAGATTTTCATCCACCCCATCTGGATAAACAATTAGTGATATTCCTTTTTCATTCCACCAGCTACTGTTAAATAATTTTTCTGCATGAATACTGCCCACCATCCAACTGTATTGAAGTCCATTGTGTAAATCTTCTATCCATTCAAAGAGATCTTTATTTATTCTACTTAAATCATCTACACTGATAAATACTTTTAAATAAAAATCATTGGTCAAATTAGTATCTGTTTGATGGTATATTTTTTTATACTCATATTTATAGTTGTATCGAAGAGCTGAGATGTCACTCAGTACCGCTGAAGCAGTAGGAAATGCACCTGCTCCCTTTCCTTTGAAAAAGTGCTTATCTGCAAAAGCACTTTCTGTAGTAACGCCATTGAATTCATTTTGAACGTGATAGAGGTCGTCATGACTGTTTACGAATTGAGGCAAAACAAATGCGGCCAACTTTCCATTTTTTAATTTTTGAGCATTTGCAACCAGTTTAATACTGAATCTTTTTTCTTTAGCAAATTCAGCATCTTGGAGGCAAATATTTTCTATTCCATTAAATATAAATTGATTGGTACCTGCAATTACACCAAAAGAGTGAGCGAGTAAAATGCTCAATTTATTGGCTGCATCAAATCCTCCGATGTCTAATTTGGGGTTGCTTTCTGCAAATCCCAATTGCTGAGCCATTTGCAAAGCAGTAGTGAATTCAAGTTGCTCTTGAAATATTTTCGTTAATATAAAATTAGTAGATCCATTGATAATGCCTCTGAATGATTGTAAAAGATCATTGTCATAATATTCTTCTAGATTTCTAATGAGTGGCATACTGGCACAACAGGAAGCTTCGTATAAAAAAGGAGTCTGATATTTTTTCTGAAGTGCTAGTAATTCTTCAAAATGCTCAGCAATCATTTTTTTATTGGCGCTTACCACCGCCTTGCCTTTTTGCAAAGCGGTTTTAACGATTTCAAAAGCTGCATCAGAATCATCAATCAATTCTACAATTACATTGATATCTTGGTCATTTAAAAGTTCGGATGCTTCAGAAGTGAAATTATCTTGGGCAATACTTCTTTTTTTATCAGCATTTTTTATACAGATTTTTTTAATGGTTGACTGAAGCGTAGCTGTATTGTTTAATACATCGTATAATCCTTTTCCAACTACCCCAAATCCAAATAATCCAATTGTTAATTTTTTTCCTGGTTCCATTTATTTAATTTAATTTTTATCCTTGGCTCTTTGATTTAGTTCTAAACATTTTCTTGAATGCGCGTCCTATTGAATTTCTAAAAACAATTAAAAATTAAGGGTATAACAAAACAGCTCATCCGATAAATCAGATGAGCTGTTAATATTTTTATTGTATATTTTGAGCTGTGAATCTGACCTATCTCTCCGCCGTGGCGGATGGAATTGGCACCTTTATTCTTAATCGTCTGGAGTAGATGCTAAAAATAGGTTGCCAAGGCTTCAACGGGCCATTACCCTCTGCCTTTCTTGATAAGCTAAAACATAAGAACTTTTGCAAAGGTAAACGCGCGAAGGGGATAGTTCCAAATAAATTTTAATAAAAAAGGACTTCAAGTGTTTTAATGGAAGTTCTAATTAGCTTGAAAATAATGAACATTAAATAAATATTGACCTTTTGGTACTTGTAATCTATTCACAGCTTATTTTTTCAAATTGGAGGCTTATAAAAAATAGGTTTTCATTTAATAATGGCTAATTATCTAATCAATTACTTGTTTTACCTTAGCATGGTCGAAATGTATAAAAAAATAATGTATGATGGACATTCGGGAAGCGCTGCAGCAGTATTTCGGCTATAATGAATTTAGGCATAATCAGCAGGAAATTATTGAAAATGTTTTAGCTAAAAATGACAGCATTGTATTAATGCCAACAGGAGGAGGTAAGTCTTTGTGCTATCAAATTCCAGCCTTGGTTTTTGAGGGTGTTACCATTGTAGTGTCACCACTGATTGCCTTAATGAAGGATCAAGTAGATGCGCTGAAATTGAATGGTGTTGCTGCTGCTTTTTTAAATTCTTCTCAATCTAATTCAGAACAATCAGTTGTTATTCAGCGATTAAAAAACAACCAACTTAAATTATTATACGTTGCCCCTGAAAGATTACTAGGTCAAAATAGTCTTTTGGCTTATTTGAAAGACATTGATGTATCTCTATTTGCTATTGATGAGGCACATTGTATCAGCCATTGGGGCCATGATTTTAGACCTGAGTATTTGGTATTGGGACAACTAAAAAAACAATTTCCTGACACACCTATTATTGCTTTAACAGCTACGGCTGATAAACTTACCAAACAGGATATTATTCAAAAGTTAGCAATTGATGATTACACTGTTTTTGAAAATTCATTCAATCGTCCGAATATCAGTTATTTTATTAAGCCAAAGAAAAATTATCTACCGCAGCTATTGAATTATATAAAAGAACATTCTGAAGATAGTGGAATCATTTATTGTCTAAGTAGAAATTCAACTGAAAAGCTGGCAGAAGAATTGAAAAGTCATGGGTATGCGGCTGCCGCCTATCATGCAGGTCTGGACAATAACATTAAAGAGTTTAACCAGGAGCGCTTTTTGCGAGATGAGATAAAAATAATAGTCGCAACGATTGCCTTTGGAATGGGGATTAATAAAAGCAATGTTCGGTATGTAATTCATGCAGATCTTCCTAAAAATATAGAAGGATATTATCAAGAAACGGGTAGAGCAGGAAGAGATGGCTTACCTAGTGAAGCGATTTTGTTTTATAGTGCAGCCGATGTTTTTAAATTAAAAAGTTTTGCAACCATTGATGGCAACGAGGCCCAGTCAAAGATCATGTTAAAGAAGCTTGATCAAATGGCAATGCTTTGTTCTACCCGACAATGTAGGCGTCAATATTTATTAAATTATTTTGATGAGGCAGCTCCTTCTTTTTGCAGTAGTTGTGATGTGTGTTTAAGTGATGAAGAAAAAGCAGATGCCACAGTAGAAGCTCAAAAATTATTAAGCGCTGTCAGCAGACTCAATGGTAAATTTGGAATTAATTATGTGATTGATTTTTTGCGAGGTAGCAGCACTACCAGGGCTGAGCATCAGTCAATAAAAACTTATGGAATTGGAAAAGACATAAGTAAAGATCAATGGAAATTATACCTAAGAGAAATGTTGCATCTAGGGTATTTGCAACAGAGTACAGGGGAATATCCAGTGCTTCAGTTAAATGAAACTAGTCGATTGATTCTTCAAGGCGAAATGACTGTCAAGTTAGTAAAATCAGTTGCTGAGCGAAAAGATGTAAGCAATACCAATCAAAGAAATGAAAGTGCTCATCGTGATTTGTTGGCCATTTTAAAGAATGTCCGTTATCAAATTTCCAAGGAGGAGAATGTGGCAGCTTTTCAAGTTTTTTCAGATGCTACTTTGTTGGAAATGGCTACTTATCTACCTTTGAGAACATCTGATTTGTCAAATATTTCTGGCTTTGGAAATTTGAAATTGGTAAAATATGGCTCTTTATTTTTAGATCCAATCATTGATTATTGCAGACTGAATGGACTTGCTACTAAAATGGATGTAAAGGCCCCCAAACGTCAACGGACAGTTGCGGTTTCGAATAAGCCTACAGAGACTAAAAAAATTAGTCTTAGCCTTTTTAAAATGGGAAAAGACATTGATCAAATTGCTTTTGAACGAGAGCTCAAAAGAAGTACGATTGAAGAGCATTTAGGACATTTTGTTTTTTCGGGTGAGCTTAACATCAATGAAATCGTGAGAAAGGATAAACTTGATATAATTATAAAAGCAATAGAAGAAAATAAAAATAGCCTCGGTATCGGTCCTGTAAAGAAAAGCCTCGGGGAAGCCTATTCCTACGGTGAGATTTCAGCGGTTGTTCATTACCTCAAACGCATGAGTGAAGCATAGAATATTTAATCTATTTTACTTCATAAATCATTCAACAAAAGAAATTTTTGTTCCTAGCAATTTAATGAAGATGAATTCAAGTCAGATTTCCATTTCAATACGTTATTGTTCGAATGAGAAAATTTGATCAGCTTTAATTAGTTAGAAAAATAAAATTTACAATAAAAATTAAGGGCAATTGAAAGGCAGATCTCCATTATATATTTTAGTGTATAAATTTTCAACTAAATCGCCCCCATTTTGTTTAGTATATTTACAGCAAGTTTTAATTAATGTCAAAATCGAAAAACAACTCCTCAAGTGAAATGGTAAGCAATGAATACATCGAAGTATTTGGAGCCAGAGAGCACAATCTAAAAAATTTAGATATTAAAATCCCTAAGAACCAATTGGTGGTATTCACAGGAGTCAGTGGAAGTGGAAAATCTTCGTTGGCTTTCGACACTATCTATAATGAGGGTCAGCGGCGTTATATGGAAAGCTTTAGTGCCTATGCACGTCAGTTTATGGGTGATATGGAGCGACCAGACGTTGATAAGATTACAGGTCTTTCTCCAGTAATTTCAATCGAGCAAAAAACTACCAATAAAAATCCACGAAGTACAGTGGGAACCATTACTGAAATTTATGACTTTCTTCGTTTGTTGTATGCAAGAATAGGCGAAGCTTATAGTTACAACACCGGAAAAAAAATGGTTAAGTTTAGCGAAGAGGAAATTGTAATGGATATTTTTTCAAAATTTAAGGATAAAAATATAAGTTTATTAGCGCCATTGGTTCGTGGAAGAAAGGGGCATTACCGTGAATTGTTTGAAGATATTCGAAAAAAAGGTTTTTTGAAAGTAAGGATTGACGGAGAGATTAAAGATTTGGTTTCAAAAATGCAGGTTGACCGTTATAAGATTCATGACATTGAAGTGGTAGTGGATAGATTGCCAGTGAATGAAGAAATGAAATTGAGGTTAAGTCAAAGTGTACAGAAAACTTTACAGATAGGAAAGGACTTGCTATTTGTAGCGCCGCAATCCGTCTCTTCATCGACCGAGAAGAAATTAAAGGAGGAAGCTGCTAAAAAGAAAGCTGCAAAATCTACAGAAGAAACAACTTCTTCTAAGGAAGACAATACGGTAGCGGTTTACAGCAAGCAATTGATGTGTTTAGAAACAGGGATTAGTTATGAAGAGCCTTCTCCCAATGCATTTTCTTTTAATAGTCCTTACGGGGCATGTCCTACTTGTAAGGGCTTGGGTAATGTATTTGCAATAAGTATGGAATCTGTTTTGCCAGATCGAAGTCTTTCTATCAAAGATGGCGGTATTGCCCCTTTAGGAGAAGAGCGCGAAGCCTATCTATATAAAAATATCGAGGCCATCGCTAAAAAAAATAAAATCAGTTTAGATAAACCTATTAGTACTTTGTCTAATGCAGCTTTGAATATTTTATTGTATGCTAATCCGTTGGGTGGAAGTGAAAATGAGGACCTTACTTTAAATGACAGCGGATTGGAGGGAGGGTTTTCAAATAGCTCATCCATAGATCAAAATACATCAACGAATATTTCTGGTCCTGGTTCTGAATTTGAAGGAATTATTCCGATGTTAAAAAGATGGTTTACCGCAAGCAATACTACAGAGGCAATGCGCTCTTGGGTAGAAAAGTTTATGGAATTGAACAACTGTCCAACTTGCAATGGAACTAGATTAAAAAAGGAAAGCAGTTGGTTTAAGGTAGACAATAAAAATATTTCTGAATTGAGTTCGCTCAATCTTGATAAACTTGCCAAATGGTTTGAGGACATTGAAAATAGATTGAATAATAAGCAGAATACGATTGCTAAAGATGTGATAAAAGAGATTCGGGAAAGGTTACAGTTTTTATTGGATGTAGGATTGAGTTATTTAAGTATTAATCGATCTTCTAAAAGCCTGAGCGGCGGTGAGTCGCAGCGTATCAGACTTGCCACACAGATTGGGTCACAGTTACAAGGAATCACTTATATTTTAGACGAGCCGAGTATTGGTTTACATCAAAGAGATAACCAACGATTGCTGGGCGCCTTACAAAATTTAAGAGATATTGGAAACAGTGTTTTGGTGGTAGAGCATGATAAGGATATTATGTTGGCAGCAGATTTCTTAGTTGATATTGGTCCAAAAGCAGGTAAGCATGGAGGTGAGATTGTTGCAATGGGAACACCTCAACAAGTTTTGGATTCCAATTCTGACACTGCACTTTATTTAAGTGGAAAAAAATCGATACAAGTTCCAGAGGAAAGGCGAAAAGGAAATGGAGATTTTATTGAGTTGAAAGGTGCAAAGGGAAATAACTTAAAAAATTTAAATGTAAAATTCCCTTTAGGAAAACTTATTTTGGTAACCGGTGTAAGTGGAAGTGGAAAATCTACATTGATCAATGAAACACTATACCCATTGCTCAGTAAACATTGCTATGATTCAAAAACAAATCCTCTTGAGTACAAGTCCATCATGGGTTTGGAAAAAATAGATAAGGTGATAGAGATAGATCAGTCTCCTATTGGCAGAACGCCGAGAAGTAATCCAGCCACCTACTGTGGATTTTTTACAGATATCCGAACTTTATTTGCCGCAGTACCTGAAGCCAAGATTCGAGGCTATACGGCTGGTCGTTTTTCATTTAATGTTAAAAGCGGTAGATGTAATATTTGTGAAGGAGGTGGAATGCGTGTTATTGAAATGAATTTTTTACCTGATGTATACGTTCATTGTGAAAAGTGTAATGGAAAAAGATACAATCGTGAAACACTCGAAATTCGCTACAAAGGGAAATCGATCAGTGATGTACTGGATATGACGGTAGATGAAGCAGTAGAATTTTTTAAGGCGGTACCCTTTATTTATCGTAAAATAAAAGTGTTGAAGGAAGTGGGTTTAGGGTATATCACTCTTGGACAGAGCGCTGTAACCCTTAGTGGTGGTGAAGCGCAGCGTGTTAAATTATCTACTGAGCTCGGTAAAAAGGATACTGGAAAAACCTTTTATATTTTGGACGAGCCTACGACCGGTCTTCATTTTCAAGACATACAACATTTGCTCGAAGTATTAAATAAGTTGGTGGAACGAGGCAATACTGTTTTAGTGATAGAACACAATATGGATGTAATTAAAGTGGCAGATCACATTATTGATATTGGACCAGAAGGAGGTGATGGCGGCGGTTTGGTTTTATTTGAGGGTGTACCCGAGAATCTGATAAAGGTAAAGGGAAGTTTTACGGCACAGTATTTAATACCAGAGTTAGTAGGTTAATTGCTTCACAATAATTTTTAAAAAAGGTTGCGCTGAAATTAAAAAAGATCAAGTCCAAATAGAGAAGCAAAATTAAAAAAGCGGTAAAGGATAAACGTGAAGTTTCTTGTGGTTCCAGAGGTTCACATCATACAAGAATATTTGTTGTTTGCCTTTAGTAAACTTAAACGGTATCACTTTACCAACTTGAATTCAAATATATACACTTATTATGCAATAAGAACAGTGGGCAAAAAATGTTTTAGCAATTATTCCTTTACCTTCTGTTTTTTATCTAGCATATAACATTTCAATGTGAGGGATATTGTCTTCCAAATAAGAATCGCTTACTTGAACAAAACCCAATTTTTCATAAAATTTTTGTAGGTAAAGTTGTGCAGAAATCTTGATGGTATTGCAGTTAAATTCTTTTACTGTATGTTTGATTGCCTCGTTCATTAATTCTTTACCATATCCTTTATTTCTATAGTGAGGGGAAGAAACTACTCGTCCGATACTTGCCTCTTTGTAAGAAATACCTGGTGGCAAAATACGGCAATACGCAACCAATTTACCTTCATCCCAACAAGAGAGATGAAAACTAATCGAATCTTTGCTATCAGCATCTTGATAGACACAATTTTGCTCTACCACAAAAACTTCATTTCTTAATTGAAGGATGGTGTATAACTCATCTACGTTTAATTCTTTAAAGCAATTAAATTTCCATTTTAGTTGCATCCAATGATTAATTTATTAAATAAAAAAATGCCTTAAATATATTTTCTATTAGATTAATTTTAAAATAACAACGATTGGCTTTCTTATATTTTATTTATTTTTTTGAGCAGATGAACTTTGAATTAAAGATAAAATTTCATCCAAAGAAATAGATTTTTGCGCGTCGTCAATTTCAAGTACTACACAATATCCTTTGGCTCCACCTGCTAATTGGAGGGCGTTTACTAATTTTTGCTGATCACTTTCTAATCTTTTTCCATCTTCATCACTCCAGATTTCTTTTGTACACAAACAGCCCATGGTAGGGGTTTGTGGGTAATATTTTTCACCTACATAATAGCCTGGATCTATTGTGGTGCCATGGGCAATAATTTCTGTACGTCCTGCCTTACCTGCATAAAATGATTCATATAAAGGCAAATAATTAATAAGTTTGGCAGTCAATAATTTCTTATACCATTCTTCCGTCCAGTTAGCATCTATAATAGTTGGGTCATTAAAAAAATGTCGTATACTAGTTTCAAAAGGCATACTCAATTGAATATTAGAGGTAGGTCCAATAAAACTATTTTTACTATTACTAAATCCGTCCATCAAAAAAATCCCTTGAGGAGTATTTCCATTGGTTAAAAATCCCGGAAGATTACTGATGCTTCTACCCAACTGCGGCACAGAAAAAAGACTGCCATTCTCATCTTTTATAAAATTACCCATTGAGTCTCTTATTAATGCAATACCTGGATAATTTCTATTTTTCCGCTGAAAACTAAAGAGTACAGTTTTGTTTTTTAAAAATTCAGAATCTAAAATATCGGAAATTGGAAAGTTTTTTACAAGGGAAGGTGGATGAATGCGGTACATTAATTGTTGAACAATTGCTTCATCTTTTTTATTTTTTATCAACTGATTCATTTTATTCTCTAGTTGATTATTTGGAAAGGGTGTTAAATTGTTCTGCATCCTATAAGCTACACACATAGCAAAGACTTTTGCATCCTCACAGTTGTTTAAAAGAGAGCTTACTTGTTTTATATATTGATTGGGATAATTGCTGAAGGCTAGTTCTAATAGAGCTCTTTGAAAACTTGGACTTCTTTTGTCTATTGAATCTAGGGCTGTATTGATGGTTGTATTTATCCAAGGAGATTGGTAGCGGATTAACTCAATTGCCCAAAAGGCATCTATCCAATTTTGTTCTGTATCAAATGAAAGTGGAAGGGATAAGTTTTTGGTAATGGTATTTTGAACTAAATTCCTGTAGAGGATATTTCTTTTTTCACGAATGCCTTCTTTAAAAAAAATACTACTACTGTCTATTTGTGAAAATAAAGGAAATAAAAAGAGAAGGTTTGCTAGAACCGTCGTTAGCAATTGTTTTTTCATCGGTGCAAAAATAAGTAAAGCCTTTTTGTTTTTTACATTTTTGAGATTTAAAAATATTTTAAAAATCAAAAATGTCAATAGCCGTATTTATCTTTCCAAAGTGTTTTTAAATGTTTCTGAAGTTCTTGTTCTCTTGGATTATTGCCTGGTTTATAAAACGTAGTACCTGTAAGCTCATCGGGTAAATACTCTTGTGGAGTAAAATTATTTTCATAGTTATGAGAATAGGTATAGTCTTTTCCGTAATTTAATTTTTTCATTAATTGGGTAGGAGCATTGCGAATAGGAAGTGGAACTTGCAAATCGCCTTGTTTTTGCACAGCCGATAAGGCGTCATTAATCGCCATATAGGAAGCATTGCTTTTTGCTGAACTGGCTAAGTAGGTGACACATTGTGATAAAATAATTCTCGATTCTGGATAACCTATTTTATTGACTGCATCAAAAGTAGCATTGGCTAGTAAAAGTGCATTTGGATTTGCATTCCCGATATCTTCACTGGCCAAAATCAATAATCTTCTTGCAATAAATTTAACATCTTCACCGCCTTCAATCATTCTAGCTAGCCAGTATACAGCACCGTTAGGGTCACTACCTCGGATAGATTTTATCAGTGCTGAAATAATATCGTAATGCTGCTCTCCACTTTTGTCATAGATGGAAATACGTTGCTGTGCGATTTGCATCACCATTTCGTCTGTGATGCAAATTTGATCTCCAATTGTTTCGGTTACCAATTCTAATAAGTTCAGTAATTTTCTAGCATCTCCACCAGATATTTTAATTAGTGCAGCAGTTTCTTTTAGTTCAATTTTTTTTGTGCTTAATATTTCATCCGTTGCGATTGCATGGTTAAGTAATTCAATCAATGCTGTTTCGTCTAGCGGTTTTAAAACATAAACTTGACACCTGCTGAGCAAGGCACTATTCACTTCAAAGGAAGGGTTTTCAGTAGTGGCTCCAATTAATATAATGGTTCCTTTTTCAACCGCTCCAAGCAATGCATCCTGTTGCCCTTTGTTAAACCGGTGAATTTCATCGATAAATAAAATAGCGTTCAGTTGATTTTTCGCAATTTCAATAACCTCACGAACATCTTTAACTCCACTGTTGATGGCGCTTAGGGTATAAAAAGGCACTTGTAATGTTTGTGCAATAATATTAGCAATGGTAGTTTTGCCAACTCCCGGAGGACCCCATAAAATCATACTAGGAACTTTTCCATTTTCGATAGCAGTCCGTAAAATACTTCCCTTACCAGTAAGGTGCTGCTGACCAGTAAGTGCATTTAATGTAGAAGGCCGTAAGCGTTCTGCCAGCGGTATTTGGCTTTTTGTCATAACAGTAAGTTAGTAAATATTTAGGAAAGCTGACTTTTATGCAGGACTTGAAATACCTATTCTTCCTTAAAAATTATTTTCTGTATTTTTTTTAAGTATTCTTCTTTTAAAGATAAAATTTTTTAGAAATTCGATTTATTAAAATAGGGCTTGAAAAAGATCAAGCCCTACTATCAAATATGATTTAGTTGAAGATATTATTTCAAATTCAATTTGATCTGTAATTCGTCAAATTGTTTTGCATCGATGGTTGATGGCGCATCTAACATTACATCACGGCCACTATTGTTTTTTGGAAATGCAATAAAATCTCTAATACTTTCACTACCTCCAAGTAAGGCACATAACCTGTCAAATCCAAAAGCAAGTCCACCGTGTGGAGGTGCGCCATATTCGAAGGCTCCTAATAGAAATCCGAATTTATGTTGTTGTTCTTCTGCATCCATTCCTAAAGCGGCAAACATTTTTTCCTGTAAGTTTCTCTGAAAAATTCGAATAGAGCCACCACCAATTTCATTGCCATTCAAAACCATGTCGTAGGCATTGGCTTTGATTCCTGCATAGGGGTGAGCGAGGTATTCAGCTGCATTTTCTATCACCGGATTGTTGTTGATCATAATGTCGATGTGATCAGGCTTAGGAGAGGTAAATGGATGGTGACGTGCTACCCACCTGTTTTCTTCTTCTGCATATTCAAACAATGGGAAATCAAGTACCCATAACAATTTAAAATGATCAGCCTTGCGCAGTCCAAGTCTTTCTCCTAAATACATTCTTAAATCGCTGGTTGCCTTTCTTGTTTTTTCTTCTGCACCCGCTAATATCAAAACAAGATCACCTGTATTTGCTTTTGCTGCATCAGCGATTGCTTTCAATTTTTCTGGACTATAAAATTTATCTACACTACTCTTGTAAGTACCATCGGTATTACATTTTATAAAAACCAATCCCTTCATTCCTATCTGCGGACGTTTTACCCATTCAGTCAATTCATCGGTTTGTTTGCGGGTATATTCACTGCAACCCGGAATGGCAATCGCCAATACAGTTTCTGCTTCATCAAAGACAGGGAAGGCTAGCAAGTCGCCTTCGATACCTTGCAATTCGAAAGCAGTCCCTACCAGCGCATTTTTTTTATTTACAAAACTATGTTGTGGAAATTTCAGGTTAGCAATTTTTAATTCAAAGCGGATATCTGGTTTGTCATTTCCAAAGTTCCACATGGCATCTTCCCAGGTCATGCGCTCAACCACATCGGTGTAGTCTATATTTTTTACATCTTTGAAAATACGTTTTACAAGTCCTTCAAACATGTTCAAAATATCTTCCTGCTCAACAAAACTCATTTCACAATCTATCTGAGTAAATTCTGGTTGCCTATCAGCGCGAAGATCTTCGTCACGAAAACATTTTACAATTTGATAGTAGCGGTCATAACCAGATACCATCAATAGCTGTTTGAATGTCTGCGGACTTTGCGGTAAAGCATAAAACTGACCAGGGTTCATTCTGCTCGGCACTACAAAATCTCTTGCTCCTTCTGGGGTAGATTTAATTAGAAAAGGAGTTTCAATGTCCATGAAATTATTTTCATGAAGATAGTTTCTAGTACTGCGACCTACCGCATAGCGCAATTCTAGATTCTTTTTTACACTATTTCTACGCAAATCCAAAAAACGGTATTTCATTCTTAGCTCATCACCACCATCGGTATCATCTTGAATAGTAAAAGGAGGTACAGCAGATTTATTCAATATAGTAAACTCAGAGATGGTAATTTCAATATCACCAGTAGGGATATTTGAATTTTTATTACTTCTCTCGTTAACGACACCTTTTACCTGAATTACAAATTCTCTTCCCAAAGGGTTAGCATCTAGTAACTCGTTGAGGGATTCAGAAAATAACAATTGGGTGATACCATAACGGTCACGGATATCCACAAAAGTAATACTGCCAAATTTTCGGATGGTTTGTACCCATCCACTGAGGGTAACTTCTTTTTTTACATCGGCAATTCTTAATTCGCCACAAGTATGAGAACGATACATGAAAAATATTTTATGTTGGAAAGTTATTTAGCTAGCAGTCACTATCCAAAGGCTTTGCTTAAGAAGATTTTTAAAGACCTTCGGCGAATGGAGAAACTGCAATTTAGCGGTTGCAAATATACATAGAGAAAGTGAAGGGCGGTGAGTCACCGGCTTGCCATGTCAAGGCGATACAATATTATAAACCTATTTAATATTCGCCCAATAGCTAGTTTACCCTTTTTTATCAAGTATAAATTGCTGACTAACATAGTTTTATAAAGATTTCATCTTTGCATGCTACTTAGTTTCATGCATTTCTTTATGGCGAGGTTTCCACCATAAATAATAGTAGCCAAGAATTACTATGCCCAATGTAAAGGGAATGATAGCTAGGTGCTTATAAGTTATATCACCATAGACAAGTAAGGCGTCAAAATGTAAAAATTCACTGATCATCCAATAAGAATTTGCTGAAATCCAAAGAACCATTGCAGAATTATGGCATACCTCACTCATATATTGTCTAGTGCGAGCAGTGATAATGATCGCAATAATCAAGGTAGGAAAAATCATGGCTATTCCTAGCGGTCGCCAAACCATACACCAGCTGATGTCTTTAAATAGCCAAAATACAATATGTAAATTTTCCATTTTTCTAAACCGAACCGGGATTGAATATTCTTCATTTTTCATGAATGAAATTTTAAGTCAAACAAATATATTTCTATTGAACCAACCTATACACAGGGTATCGCAAATGAGCTTGTTCGTAATAGATGGAATTTTTATAAATAAAATCTAACTGAGCATGTGCATTGTTTGCAAAAATTGGATCTCCCTTTTTTTTATCGATTAATTTCTGTTGCAAAACAGAATCATTTTTTAAAATTTCACCTGCAACATCTTCCCATCGGTAATCGCTGTAACCTTCTTTTTGTTGAAGGATAGCATCAAAAAAATTCCAGGCAAAAAAACTGTCATCTCCTTGCGGTTCTAGCATCTCTGCAATGTATCGATTGGCGAGCTGGTTCATTGGAATATAACAGTCACCCTTGCGAAATTGAATTGATTTTTTAGAAACGATCGTCTTTACTTGACTATTTTTATGATGCTTTTCGTAAGGTTGCAAACTAGATTTATAGTCTGTAATATGAGAGACTTCTACTTCCATCAAACTGTCTTTATTTAATCGCTGAATGCTTACTCCATTTAGCTGAAGTATTTCTATCACTGAGTTCCATCCACTCGGAATAATATAAGCGATTGGTTTGTTGATTATTTTATTAGGCAGAAATACATCAAATAGCTTCACATTTTTAGTGAATGGCAACTGATGATCGTAATACATTTTTTGCATACCAGTGGCAGTACTTTTTTTAAAGGCTTGTTCGTAACCGCTAAAGCTAACCAATGAGTAATGGGTAGAGTCTGACTTCCAGCCTAGGGCAAATGAGCTAGCATCTTTTACTGCTGCTCTGGCAATTTTCCTTTCCTGTATAATTAATTCTGTATTGACACTTGCCTTCTCAATCATTGTCTGCATTAATGCATAAGTACAAAGCACTCTGTCTTTAAAGGGCTTTAGCATATGCGTTTCAGGCATAAAAGCAATGGTTTGAAAAAGGGCGGCATAGCCTGAGGAGTATCTTGGTGGATCATAAAACATTTCCATTCCAATTTCGGGTTGGGCAGATTCGAAATTTACATAAGGAATCATATCATGTCCTTTTTTACGCATGCCTGCATACAGTTGAGGTTCAAAAACATTCTTTAACCAACCGCCAAGCCGTTCACCCAACTTGTTATATTGAGTGGTTAGTAAAGTCATTGTTGGTTGATAATCGGCGCCATCACTCACATGATTGTCAATGAGAATATCAGGATCTAATAAATGAAAAATTTCTGCAAATGACTTTGCTTCTCTACTATCGCATTTTGTAAAGTCGCGATTTAAATCTAGGTTCTGCGAATTACCCCTAAAGCCATATTCAAGTGGGCCATTTTGATTTACTCTTGTAAAACTCCCGCGGTTTAAACAACCTCCAATATTGTACACTGGAATAAATGCTAGAAAAACATTCTTAGGGATAATTATTTTTTTAGCAACAATATCTCTTACCAATAGCATACTTGCATCAATGCCATCAGGCTCTCCGGGGTGAATGCCATTGTTTATTAACAGCACTACCTTTTTTTTTCGATCCCACTGATTGATTGAAAAATTTGCATTTGCATTCACCAGTACTAGATGAAGCGGAAGTCCTGCGTCCGTGGTTCCCATTTTTCTGACCGACACTAAAGGAGAGATTTTGCTGAGTTGTTGATAGAAAGCAATCGCTTCATAATAGGTAGCCGATTCTTTTCCATTGGTTTTTTCAAAACGGGTTTGCTGCGACAATAACTGAGATCCACCCAACAAAAATAAAATTGATAAGAAAAGAAGACTTGGTTTCATATTGAAGCGTTGGTTTTTCACAATCTAACAAAATTTTACAATTCAATTTTCAATAGATGAAAATGATAGTTTAAAAAAATCATATGAGATTTTGGCATTAAAATAAATCTCTAAAAAACAAACAACCCATTAGGTATCACCTAACGGGTTGTAATTATATAAAAAAAAGTAAAACTTACTTTGCTAGAGAATTGATTTTTTTAGCTAGTTTGCTTTTTAAATTAGAAGCTTTGTTTTTGTGGATTGTTCCACGCTTTGCTAATTTATCAATCATAGATGCAACAATCGGTTGCTTAGCAGAAGCACTTGATTTATCATCTATCGCTTTGATGTCACGAATTGCATTACGAGTTGTTTTACCATAATAACGGTTACGTTCGTTGCGCTTGCTGCTCTGACGCACATCTTTCTTTGTTGCTGAATGGTTTGCCATTTAAATCTTAATTTAGGGCTGCAAAGATAGGGATTTCAAATAATAAATTGATATTATTGAGAAAGGAATTTTAAAAATCCATGTTTTAAGCTAAAAAATTTGTTTTTAGGCATCATATCACACCCATTTAACTGGTCATATTACTTATTTACAAGCTTTTTTCTGATTTTTTTCACCAAAAATAAGGCGAAAAATTGCTTAGAAGGCTTAATTTTTTACAAAACATCTGCCTAAGCTCATTTGTAATTAAAATCTTTTTCTGAATTTTTTATAAGTCAAGGAGTGATTTATGTTGTTTTTATTCTTTCTAGGATATTATTTCCCTTAGATTTTGGAATGAGCTGAATTTGATATTATTTTTTAATGATTTAATACGCTATTCATACTTTTTTTAATGTATAAATGCCCGATATTTGTAATCTAAAATTAAAGCAGCCACACAAATTTTCTATTTACAATGAAGGATTTTCAGTACATCACTAACTCACATCCGGCATACATCGAAAGCCTTTACCAAGATTTTATAAAAAACCCTTCCAGTATTGACCTTGAAATGCGGAAATTTTTTGAGGGTTTTGATTTTGCTGTCAGCATGTCAAGTGAAGAAGGGAAAATTGCTACAACTGGAAATATTGATTCCAAAAGCAACTTTCAGTTTGATAAGGAACTAAGCGTTTATCAGTTAATTCAGGCATATAGGAGAAAAGGCCATCTGATTGCTACTACCAATCCCATTCGCGAACGCAAAGATCGAAAAGCCAATCTTACGCTAGAAAGTTACGGATTAAGTGAAGCAGATCTTTCTACGAGCTTTGAAATAGGGAAATTTGTTGGATTGGGAAAATCTACCCTTCAAACAATTATTACACATTTACAAAAATGCTATACCAACAATTTGGGGGTAGAATTTAGAGCAGATACAAGTACTCGAAAAATGGAATGGATGATACATGCTGTTGAGCATACCATGCTTCAGCCTGTTCCATTGCAACAAAGAAAAAGGATATTACAAAAATTGAATGAAGGGGTAATGTTTGAAAAATTCCTTCACACCAAATACATCGGTCAAAAAAGATTTTCTCTTGAAGGTGGTGAAACTACGATTGCAGCCTTGGATGCAATCATAGATATTGCTTCGCAAAATAATGTACAAGAAGTAGTGATAGGTATGGCTCATAGAGGAAGGCTTAATATTTTAGCCAATATTATGGGTAAAACCTATGAGCAAATCTTTAGTGAGTTTGAAGGTACTGCTACTCCAGATACAACGATGGGCAGTGGTGATGTGAAATATCATTTAGGATATAGCAGTGATATAATAAGTGCATCTGGAAATAAAATCAATTTAAAACTTTGTCCTAACCCTTCGCATTTGGAAGCGGTAGATCCAGTGGTAATAGGGTTTTCAAGGTGTAAGGCGGATGTACTATACGATAGTGATTTCGATAAAATATTACCTATTCTTATCCATGGCGATGCTTCTGTAGCAGGACAGGGTGTTGTGTATGAGGTGTTGCAAATGTCTAAATTGAAGGGATATTATACTGGTGGAACCATTCATTTTATCATTAACAATCAAATAGGATTTACAACTGATTTTGATGATGCTCGAAGCGGCGACTATTGCACTTCTATTGCGGCGATGGTGAAGGCTCCAGTGCTACATGTAAATGGCGATGATCCCGAAGCAGTAGTAAAAGCAGTTGAAATAGCCACTAGATATCGGCAGGAATTTAATAGTGATATATTTATTGACATGGTTTGCTATCGCAAGCATGGACACAATGAAGGGGATGAGCCTAAATTTACTCAACCTCAATTGTATGCGCTGATTGACAAGCATCTCAATCCAAGGGAAGTCTATACCCAGTTTCTGATGGAGAATGGGGAACCTGATGCAAAAGCATTGGCCAAAGAAATGGAACAGAAGTTTCTTGCTGATTTGCAGGAAAGATTAGATGAGGTAAAACAAAATCCTTTGCCTTATGTATTTCAAAAGCCAGAGCTTTGGTGGAATAATCTTAGAAGAGCCGTTCCAGCAGATTTTGAATCCTCACCAATTACAGCAATCAGTAAAAAAGAGTTTGGTTCATTGTTTGATCAATTAATGAAATGGCCAGAGGATTTCAAACCGCTAAAAAAGGTAGAAAAATTATTACAGGATAAAGTAAAGTTGTATACCGAACATCAAAAAGTTGATTGGGCTACTGCTGAATTAATGGCATATGGCAGTCTTTTATTTGAGGGTAAGGATGTTCGGATGAGTGGGCAAGATGTCAAGAGAGGCACATTCAGTCATCGGCATGCGGTTTTGTATGATGAGACCAGCAATGCTGAATATAATCGCTTAAATCATTTAAGTGATACACAGACTCCTTTTCGTATTTACAATTCTTTATTGAGTGAATATGCAGTACTTGGGTTTGAATTTGGTTATTCCATGGCTAATCCCAATGCATTGGTGATATGGGAAGCACAGTTTGGTGATTTTTGTAATGGTGCCCAAACGATGATTGATCAATTTATTGCAGCTGCTGAAACAAAGTGGCAAAGGATGAATGGATTGGTAATGTTGCTTCCTCATGGTTATGAAGGCCAAGGGCCCGAGCATAGCAGTGCTAGGATGGAAAGGTTTTTACAAATGTGTGCCGAATCAAATATGGTGATCACCAATGTGACCACTGCAGCCAATTTTTTCCATGTACTGCGTAGACAATTGACTTGGGAATTTAGAAAGCCGTTGATTAATTTTTCTCCGAAAGCAAATTTACGCCATCCAGGAAGCTACAGTTTGGAAGCTGACTTTACAAAGGGAGGTTTTAAAGAAGTGATCGATGATGAATTAGTAAAAAATGCTGGCGAAGTAAAAAAGGTAATACTATGTTCTGGGAAAATGTATTTCGATTTGGCAGAAAAGCAACTAAAAGACAATAGAAAGGATATAGCATTGATTAGGTTGGAACAGATTCATCCTTTGCCTCAAAATCAGTTAGACTCACTTCATCAAAAATATAAAAAGGCTCAATGGTTTTGGGTGCAAGAAGAACCATTGAATATGGGCGCTGCAACATTTTTAAAAATGAATTTGCAGAATATAAATTTCGGCATTATTAGTAGAACAGCCAGTGCTTCTACTGCTACTGGATATGCTAAAATTCATGTCAAGGAACAATTGGAAATTATTGAAAAGGCGTTTTCAATTTAAGATTAATTTTAACCGAATTTTACATAAATATTTAATTACAATGGCAATAGAGATTAAAGTACCTTCCGTAGGGGAGAGCATCACAGAAGTAACATTGGTTAAGTGGCTTAAAAAGGATGGAGAATGGGTTGAGCGTGATGAAGTGATTGCAGAATTAGAAAGTGAAAAAGCAACTTTTGAAATAAATGCAGAACAGGCAGGTGTTTTGAAGACAGTAGCATTAGAAGGAGCTTCTTTAAAAATAGGAGATCTCGCCTGTAGTATCGATAACACGGCTGCTCGTCCTGAGGGTTCTGTTGCTGATGCCCCTGCGGCTAAAAAGGAAGAAATTGCCTCTAAATCAGCATCAACGAAGGTTGCTAGTGACTTAAAAGCTACACCAGTAGCAGCTGCGATCATTGCGGATAAAAAGGTAGATGTAAAATCAGTTACTGCCAGCGGAAGCAACGGTAAAATTATAAAGCAGGATGTACTAGAGGCAATTAGTAATCCGGGAAGAATGCCGGGATTAGATTTATTTAGCAGAAAGGAGAATTCTCAGAAAATGAGCAATCTCCGAAAAACGATTAGTCGTCGTTTGGTAGAAGCAAAAAATACCACCGCTATGCTCACTACTTTTAATGAAGTAGATATGAGTGCCATAATGGAAATAAGGGCTAAAAATAAAGATAAGTTCAAGGAAGCGCATGGGGTTAATTTGGGCTTCATGAGTTTTTTTACCAAGGCTTGTTGTTTTGCACTGCAGGAATGGCCAGCAGTAAATGCTAAGATTGATGGAGAAAATATTGTCTACCACGAATATTGCGACATATCAATCGCCGTTTCTGCTCCTAAGGGCTTGGTGGTGCCGGTTATCAGAAATGCTGAAAGCTTGAGTATGTCGGATATTGAAAAAACAGTAGTTGCGCTTGCAAATAAAGCAAAAGAAAATAAGTTGACTATTGAAGAAATGAGTGGAGGTACTTTCACCATTACCAATGGGGGTGTTTTTGGATCTTTGATGAGTACTCCAATAATTAATATTCCTCAAAGTGCAATTTTAGGAATGCATAAAATTCAGGAAAGGCCCATGGCTATTAATGGTCAAGTCGTTATTAAACCAATGATGTATTTGGCATTGAGTTATGACCATCGATTAATTGACGGAAGAGAATCCGTAAGTTTTTTAGTAAGGCTAAAAGAATTGCTTGAAAACCCCGCATTGCTTTTGTTTGGAAAAGACCCAGTAAAAAGTTTGTTAGAATTATAGAATTTAAATAAAATTTTGTTTGCGGCTGGATTTTATCCGGCCGTTTATATTTAATAATGAGTCGATTCTTCTCTCATATCAATAGCGCTATAAAAATACTTGATGCTTATCAGGGAGATAAGCCTTTTGCCATTTTTTTGAAACAGTTTTTTGCTTCCAATAAAAAATACGGCTCTAAGGATAGAAAGTCAATTGCATCAATTTGTTTCCATTATTTTAGGATGGGTAAGACTTTTACTAATATCCCTATTGAAGAAAAATTACTGATCGCTACTTTTTTGTGCGAAAAAACAGACTCTTTATTAATGCAAGAATTGAGGCCAGATTGGAATGAAAAAATTTCACTTTCAATTTCAGAAAAGTTAAACCTATTGGGACAAAATATTTCTCTTTTAGATTTCTTTCCATTTACAGACTTGCTGAGTTCGGATATTGAAAAGGAGGCCTATAGCCTTTCAATGTTGATTCAACCTGATCTTTTTATTCGCATTCGACCTAAATCAAAAGACACTGTAATCAATCAATTACAGCAATCTGGTTTTCATTGGCAGCTACTGAATGAACATTGTGTTCGGTTGAAAAACTCAGATAAAATTGCCGATTTTTTTAAGCTCGATAAAGAACTGGTAATTCAAGACGCTAATTCACAGAAAGTGCTTGATTTTTTAAAGCAGCCAGGCTTATTGGAAAATTCTGTTGCAAATAATACTTTGTCAGTGTGGGATTGTTGTGCAGCAAGCGGAGGGAAATCCATTTTACTGACTGATGTGCTAGATCAAAAAATTGATCTAACGGTTTCGGATATCCGAGAAACTATTTTAACAAATCTTCATGAGCGGTTTAAATCTGCGGGCATCATTGAATATGAATCATTTGTTACTGACCTTAGTAGTTCAGATAATAAAATGATTCACAAAGATTTTGATCTCATTATTTGTGATGCACCTTGTAGTGGCAGTGGTACCTGGGGAAGGACGCCTGAGCAACTTGTTTTTTTTAAGAAAACATCTCTACAATATTATGCTGAATTGCAAAAGAAAATAGTTGCCAATGCGATCACTCATTTAAAGCCAGGAGGTTTATTGGTTTATATCACCTGTTCTGTTTTCAAAGTAGAAAATGAAATGGCAGTCAATTTTATAACAGAATCTTTGGAATGTAAATTACTTGATCAACAAATGCTAAAAGGATACCAGCAGCAATCTGATAGTATGTTTGTAGCTGTTTTTAAGAAAGGATAGAAGATTCACTGCGTTGAATTATTCCGCCGCCAACAACATCATCTCCCTCATAAAATACGGCACTTTGTCCTGGTGCAATTCCTTTTACTTTTTCAAAAAAACGAACAGATAAACCGCTATCTGTGGTGAATAGATTACTGAATGCGCCTTTGTCCTTGTATCTGATTTTTGTATGCATTTCCATGCCATCAGTAATGCCTTCATACTTTATCCAATTTATTTTGGATACAGTCATTTCATTTCCTTTCAAATCTTCTTCTTCTCCCAATACAATGGTATTGGTATCTGGATCAATGCCGGTTACAAAGGCTGGTTTTCCGAGTGCAATATCAAGACCTTTTCTTTGTCCAATGGTATAAAAAGGGTATCCTTTGTGTTGTCCAATAATTCTGCCTGTTTTATCAATAAAATTTCCACCTTTCACTCTTTCTTCTAATCCTTCAACATTTCTTTTCAAGAATCCTCGGTAATCATTGTCTGGTACAAAACAGATTTCATAACTCTCAGCTTTTTTTGCTAATTCAGGATAACCGAAATCGTGCGCCATTTGTCTGATAGCAGTTTTGTGGTAGGTGCCTAGCGGCAGAAGAGTGCGACTTAATAAATCTTGCTGAAGTCCCCATAGCACATAGCTTTGGTCTTTGGTTTCATCAATTCCTTTTCT
>Ga0214919_10002315_pt1 | contig 30053 bp, 19 predicted proteins | sample LL1503_MetaG_FD_177994 | JGI IMG/M metagenome (GOLD analysis project Ga0214919, IMG submission 177994) | Freshwater microbial communities from Lake Lanier, Atlanta, Georgia, United States - LL-1503 | ecosystem: Environmental > Aquatic > Freshwater > Lake | place: USA: Georgia | collected... | reverse complement strand
TAAGATACTCGAGATTTCTGTGGAATTATCTTCCAATAACCAAGCGACTAATTCTTCTGTTTCCGGTCTTGGAATTAAGACCCGCGAATCGCAATTAATGGCTAAACCATAAAAAAAAGTCTCCCCAATAATATATTGAAAGGGTTCATTTTCTTTTAGGCGATGGGCGACGTTACGGATATAAAGCAAATCAGATTCCGACAAACGCCCATCGGATTGCAACATCAATTCTGTTTTCGTCCAGTTTAATCGTTTTTGCACAACAGCATCAAACATTGCTTTTGATTCACTAGCAGAAAATTCAGGAGCTATATATGAATAAAAATAAGTTCGGGCGGCTGCAATCGTATTGTATGTAACAAACATCACTTATCCCTCAATTTAATAAACTGGTCCATTTTTTCATTTTCAATGAGAACCGTAAGGTTATAATAAGCAATCTTCCATGAACCATTTTCCATTATGCAAATCCCACTTCCTCTACAACCTCCCATCCAAGTACTTAGGTCCTCATCAAACCAGGCTGTTTTTTGATCGTTTAACAGGACCCAATTCCGTTTAGAAGGGGTAAAATTCCATGCCTTTCCTTTATCGAAATATGGTTGACAAAACGTTCTAAAGGTTTCTTTCTCCCAACGTTCCTCAGGAGCCGTACCTAAAAAAACAAAGTTTTCAGACATAGCAGAAAAATAGGGAGTAATTTTAGCATGGGCGGCATCTAAATGCCATTGATTAACTAAACTATCCAATGAAAAGTCTTGCACTTTTTGTGAATGTACAACACAGGTAAAAAAAGTAAAAAAGGCAAGAGCAAAAAACTTCATTTATTTTCCGCCTTCTAACTTTTGACAAGCTTTAACTGCATTGTAAACATTAACTAAACCATGTGAATTACACAACTTATCTAAGTCTTTTTTCGAAGGGATAGCAACGGAAGAAACGATTGCTTCTCTAATTTGCAACATGCTTAATGTTGGGAAATAAGATTTCAACATAGCAGCTACACCGGCAACCATCGGAGAAGCCATAGAAGTTCCTTGAAGATTTTGGTAATCACTTTGCGGTACAGAATTGTATATTTCTAGTCCTGGAGCAAACACATCGACACTTTTTTGTCCAAAATTTGAAAACGAAGCTACTAATTCCGAGCTGTTTTTAGTCGAAGCCCCAACTGAAATCCAATGTGGAGTTGGTTTGTCTTGACTTGCATAAAGAGCAGTTGGGAAATTTGGTTCTACGTCTGTATCTTTTGCATCATTTCCTGAAGCATGCACCATTAGCACTCCTTTTGAATCAGCATATAAAATGGCATCCTTCACTTTTTCTTGGTAGGGAGAAAAGTTTTTACCGAAGGACATATTGATTACCATAGCTCCGTTATCTACTGCATAACGTATCGCTAAGGCCACATCTTTGTCATTTTCATCGCCATTAGGTACCGTTCTAACGGACATTATTTTTACATTGTCTGCTACTCCATCACCACCTAATGAATTACCTCGGATCGCGCCTATTATTCCAGCAACGTGTGTACCATGAAGCGCATCAGGACCTTCAACATTGGAATTTCCATAATGAATATCGTTAAAATTCGTTGGATCATCACCTATTAAAGCTCGGTCATCGAAATTAACATTTAACAAATAATCAAGATGGTCAGTAATGTATTTCCTAGTATCCGCATCAAAACCATCTAGATTTTCTAAATACGGCTCATACTCTGCTAATTCGTCTGCCACTTCACTTTTTACTTGAAGGTATAATTGAAATTCTGCATCAGAAGCAATAGAGGCTTCATCTACTCCATCGTATTTCTCCATTAAATTTTTCAAAATGCGTGTTTTTTCTAAACATGCAGCATCTAAATTTTCTCCTTTAGAGTTGCCAAGAAAGTTCCAGCCATGAATATCATCTACATAGCCATTTTTATCATCGTCGATTTTATTGTTGGGGATTTCATCTTTATTTACCCATATTTTCCCTGCTAGATCTTCGTGTTCTATATCAACTCCTGAATCAATAACGGCCACAATAACTTCGCTTGATTTTTTATTTTTCAATAAGCCATAAGCTTTATCCGTAAACATCCCTGTTCCTTCGCCATTGTACCAATTTAATGTGCCTGGAAGAGCTTGCGCAAATATTGAACTTGATGCTAGAAAAGCGGTGGCAAAAATAGCACTATAAAAAAAGTTATTTTTCATAAAAAATTTAGTTAGTTTGTAAATCAAAAATAAGCATAAAACTAACAGCAATTTAAGAAATACAAAAAAATATTTACTGGTTCTTGTGCTTAAATAATTCCTTTTTTTATTATCTTTCACAAAAAATTAAAAAATGAAAAACCTATTCATTTTATCACTCGCCACTTTTATTAGTTTTCATCTTTTTTCTCAAAATACTTTTTTGAATTTTAAGGATTTTCATGAAAAAAAACCGAACGAAATAAGTTTGTTTAGTAGCCCCTATTCAAAAGAGAATTTAGCAGCATTAACGGAAGTGGGTGCCACAATAAAATACCTTACAAAAAATTGGATTTACTATAATTCAACCGCCTCTATTATTCATAATATCGTTTCAAACAAAAAACTTAGTTCCGTATATTTTGAATTTGCGCCTCCCCATGCCTTAGCAGATAGCGCTTTATTAAAGCATCGAATCAATTTAGTGCAACAAGGGTTGAGTGGCGTTGATACCTCCTATACTGGAAAAGGCGTAATTGTCGGAATTGTTGATCAAGGGATTGATTTTAACCACCCAGACTTTAAGTTTTCGAATGGAAAAACGCGTGTTTTACGTTATTGGGACCATACTATAAACGGAGCAAATCCTCCTCAACCTTATGGTTACGGAACTCTTTGGGACAGTAGTGCCATCAATAATGGGACATGTACAGCGTTAGAAACAGGAACTGCTCATGGAACCACGGTTTCAGGTATGGCAACAGGAAATGCACAAGCTAATTCTAAAAACAAAGGTGCCGCACCGAAAGCTGATATTATTGTAGTGGAGACCAACTTCAACTTAGTTAATTGGACACTTTCCATTGCAGATGCGTGCGATTACATTTTTAAAGTAGCAGATTCTTTAGGAAAACCTGCCGTTATTAATTTATCATTAGGAGCTTATCTAGGTAGTCATGATGGAAACGATCCTGCTTCAGATTATATAGAATCCTTGTTAGATGCCCAGCCCGGAAGATTAGTAGTTTGTGCTGCCGGTAATTCTGGAAATCAAGGAAAATACCATGTTCAAGGAAACAATATTGATGCAGACACTTCATTTTTTTGGAACGTAAATAATCCTGCAGTAACCTTGGCAGGTGCGAATAAGATACTTTTTGATCTTTGGTCAGATACATCTGACGCTCATTATTATTTTGCTTTTGGCGCTGATCGTCCATCACCGCAATTCAAATTTCGTGGCCGATCTTCGTTTCATTATGCTACTTCGAACATGGGAATGTTACCTATTTATGATACGATCTATAATAGTTTGCACCAACGAATTGCATGTATCGAATCTTACCGCGAAATTGTTGGCGCTGCTTTTCATATGCAAGTTATTTTTACCAAGGTTGATTCACTTTCCTATTTGTATCGGTTTATGACCTACGGTTCCGGAAAGTATGATGCATGGGGAGGGTCATGGCAGCAGCTTAGTAATTTTGTATCTACCTCACTTCCTAGTCCGCTAATAATGCCAAGTATTATCAATTATCATCTTCCAGATTCCTTACAAACAATTGTATCCTCTTGGAATTGTTCTGAAAAAGTTATTTCAGTCGGTAATTTTAGAAATAGAAAAGGATATACAGACAAAAATAATGTTTACTATGTTTCACCATCACCAACACCTGTTGGAAAACTGAGTGAAAATAGTAGTAAAGGCCCAAGTAGAAACGGAAATATAAAACCTGACATAGCTGCTTCCGGTGATATCACCCTTGCTGCGGGTCCGATGTGGTATTTAGCTATTCCAGCGAATAACAGTACTATAGATCAAGGCGCTTTCCATGTCAGAAATGGAGGCACATCAATGGCCTCACCAATTGTTGCCGGAATGGGAGCGCTGTACCTAGAAAAATGTCGTTACGCTACTTGGCAAACATTCAAAAATGACCTTACTAATTCCGCAACTTTCGATAATTTCACTGGTATTCTACCGAATTTTGCCTATGGTTATGGAAAAGCTGATGCCGTAGGTTTATTATTAGCACAAACCCCAACCATTGCGATTTCAGGTCCAGGAGGAATCTGTTTAGGATCAACAGCAGCTTTATCGTTTACCTCGAGTGGTACTGTTAACAACGTACTTTGGTCGAATGGAGCGCAGACTAATACGATTGTAACCGCTATAATAGGTCCTTACCAAGTGCAACTCACAAGTGATTATGGATGTAAAACAAAATCACCTGTGCACCAATTAATCTCCTATAGTTTGCCATTTGTTGATGCAGGAGCAAGCTATACAGAGTGTCCAGGATTCCCAATAACACTAACAGGTACAGGGAACGCTGTCAACTACACCTGGGCCAATAATATTCAAAATGGTGTTCCATTTATTCCAAGTCAAGCATCTTATTATTATGTAACAGGTACTAATTTAAACAATTGTCAAATTGTTGATTCCATTTATGTTGGATTATACAGTTCAATTTTGGTTGATTACACAGAGCAAAATCCTAACGTATTAACAAATGCAAATCCATTTAATTTAAGTCCAGGAATACCTGCTGGCGGAACCTACTCAGGAGATGGGATAATTGGAACGTCCTTCCATCCTACTTTAGCTGGTCCCGGCCCACACGTCATTACTTACACCTACACGGATGCAAATGGCTGTACACAAAGTGATTCTTCTATTATTAACGTAGTGTCTGGGAATTCAATCAATTCATTAGAAAACGATACTTGGACCCTATTCCCTAATCCAACTGACAATGAATTGATAATCTCAGTGCCAATTTCTGCCAATTCAAGTAATTATATTATTCACGATGCGTTGGGACGAATCATTCAAAAGGGAATGGTTTATCCAGGGAAAAACACCTTACCGACTAAACTTTTTGTTGCAGGATCCTATTTTATTAGCATTGAAAATATTACATTAAACTTTACCAAATTATAAACTATTTATAGTAAATAAAATTAACTAACTAATTCTAATACATATAATTAAACTTCTATTTTATGAAATTTACCTCTTTAAGTATTGCCTGTTTATTCCTTGTTTTGATAAACAGCGCCTTTTCACAAAAAGAAAATAATACGCATTGTTCCAAGCGCGACAAACAAACAGCCCAATTAAAGAGCGCTTCTTTAACCGTTGCACAAATAGCAGAGACGGAGAAATACGACGTACATTTTTATTTATTGGATCTAAATATGACCAATATATCAACCTATCTATCAGGTAAAGGTTCTTTTAAAGCGACTGCACTTCAAGCAATAGATTCCGTTTTATATGAATTATTCCCAACCTTAACCATAACAACCATCAAAGTGAATGGTGTTAATGTAGGATTTAATCGCGTTGGATCAGCGGTAAAAGTCCCTGTAAATCTAGCCGCAGGTGCTAATTTTACCATTGAAACGACTTATAATGGAACACCACCTACAGCAGTAACCAATCCACTTGGTGGAGGAGGATTAACCTATGATACTTCGCCCTCTTGGGGAAACCATGTTGTTTGGAGTTTGTCAGAACCTTTTTCTGCTTATGAATGGTTTCCGTGTAAGCAAAGCCTTACCGATAAGGCTGATTCATGTCAAATAAAACTGACAGTTCCTGATACCTGCAAAGCAGGATCTAATGGTGTTTTAGAAAATATTGTTTCATTAGGAAATGGAACTTCACGCTACGAATGGAAACATCGTCATCCAATTGATTATTACTTAATCTCGGTTGCGGTGGCAAAATATGTTGATTACACGATTTATGCAAATCCTATCGGTGCACCAGCTCCGATTATGATCCAAAATTACATTTATAATAACCCGGCCACACTTCCGAATTTTCAAGCAGATATTAATGAAACGGCAGATTTCATTGAATTGTTTTATGGTATGTTTGGCCCCTACCCATTCGAAGATGAAAAATACGGGCATTGCATGGCACCAATTTCTGGTGGCATGGAACATCAAACAATGACTACTCAAGGGTTCTTCAATAAAACCTTAACCGCCCATGAGTTATCACATCAATGGTGGGGTGATCATGTTACCTGTGCATCTTGGAGTGACATTTGGCTTAATGAAGGATTCGCATCTTATTGCGAGTACCTAATGTTAGAAAATTTATACCCGATAGAAAAAGACCAATTTATGTTAGATGTCCACACCAATGTTATGACACAAAACGGAGGAAGTGTATGGGTATTAGATAGCTTGAATGAAAATCGAATATTTAGCGGCCGCTTGTCTTATGACAAAGGGTCAGGCATCATTCATACTATGAGATATATGATGAACAACGACAGCTTGTTTTTCGCGACATTAAAAAATTACCAAACCTCATTTTCGAATAGTACGGCTCACGGGATAGATTTTCGAGATGTAGCACAAAATACTTCTGGAGTTAATTTTACCCCTTATTTTGAGCAATGGTATTTTGGACAAGGATACCCTACTTATTCCGTTCGATGGAGACAGGTCGGTAATGATGCTATTATTCGCATTACCCATACCGCATCAAAACCAAGTGTTACGCCCACGTTTACCAATCCAATTAGCTTAAAAATTTCAAGACAAGGTTTACAAGACACCACCATTCGTTTTGACATAAGCGCTAATTCTAATGATTTTTTAATCAGTAATTTAGGATTAATTAGTAATAACATTATTGTAGATCCTGCAAATTGGGTAATCAACGATTTTGGATCTGTTGCACAAGACAATACCTTGAATTTACAGGAATCAATTGCTGATGCTTCCATTTCAGTAGTTCCCAATCCTAACAATGGTATTTTTAGTTTGAATGGATTGAATGAAACAGGTATCCTACAACTTTATAACATGAATGGCCAAGTTCTTAAGGAAATGAGTGTTGAACCCAACCAAATCATTGATTTAAAAGGTACGCCGAAAGGAACTTATTTAATTTCTATCACTCTTAGCAAAGGAAATAAAACCTTGCGTTTAATTACTATTTGATAGAAGTAAACCTTTGAATACATTTGTTGTATCAATGAAAATTATATGACACAAAAAAAAGGCTTTAGATATTAAAGCCTTTTTAATGATTTGTATTTTGTTAAATTAGTTACCTAACTTGTTATTGTTTAATTCTTGATTTGAGGAATCAAGTAATTTTAATTCCGTTCTTCTATTTGCTTGATGCTCTGCCTCCGTGCAACGAACTTTATCCATACATTTATTAACAAGTTTGGATTCACCGTATCCTTTAGCGATAATTCTTTCTTTAGGAATTCCCTTACTAATAATATATTTTACACAACTTTTAGAACGATTTTCCGAAAGCGTATTGTTGTATTTCGTAGATGCACGAGAATCAGTATGCGATGAAAGCTCAACCATTAATTCTGAATGCGACATCATATACTTAACTAATTTATCTAATTCAATCATACCTTCAGGTCGAAGTGAATATTTATCTAAATTATACAATACTAAATCCAAACGGATAAAGTCATCTCCTGAATTAGTTGTCATAACAACGGGTAAAGCTACCGTATCAATACAATTACCATCAAATTTAACTGGAATTGATAATCTACCGTCATCGTGATTAATCAAATTCATTTTTACAGAATCAATTAAATTAGTTCCTTCATTTCTCCAAGAATACGATCCATTTGCAGGAGTAAGGTATTTAAGTACTGTTCCATCGTGCTTGTACAAATTCATCATTACATTTTCTAAAGGAAGTCCTTTTTCATTTTGGGCAACCAATTTAGTAACGTTCTTTTTATAGTAAGAAGTTAATTTAACTTCAAACTCGCCATCTGCTGATGCTGTAAAAAATGTTGAGTCTGCTTTATTTACATCATCACCCACGTAATAGATCTTATACTTTCTACCTTTTTCTAATTTATATGGTTCCTCAGTTCTACCTTGAGCGTCCGTTTTAATTGCGCTGGCAATATTTTTTGTTAAGTCTACAATTTGCACCATTTTATTCTTCATAGGTGCACCTTTACACGATTTTAGCTCTGCGACCAATTCCGCCTTAAATACCGGTTTCGTAAAGGCATAAATTTGATCAATCCAATCTACACGATTAGAAGAAATAAAACCTTTTCCTGAAGTTTCATTCACATAATAAGCAAAATCATCCGCATTTGAATTAACTGGATTACCGATGTGTTCCGGGGCAGTATTTGCCAACTCAGAACTAAAAATATCTAATCCTCCCATTCCCGGCCAACCATTGGATGAAAAATAAAGAATGCCCTTAGACGAGATAAATGGGAATAGCTCCTCATTTTTCGTATTGATAGTAGACCCTAAATTAACTGGGGTAGACCATTCGCCATCTATATAACTTGTTTTATAAATGTCAGTACTATAAATAGTATCAATAATTTTAAGTTTGTCTGAATCCGCATAGACAAAATTCTTTGGCATACTTCCTGGTCGATCCGATGCAAAGTAAATATTTCCTAAGGTATCCATTGACGCGTGACCATTTGAAAAATTAGAAGAATTGAAAGGAAACACAATTTCGTTCCAATTCGAACCTTCTAATTTAAATACCCTCAATTTCAGTCTGGAAAATTTCACCCTATCTTCTATATCAACTATCGGTTCATTGGTAGTTATAAATGCCATGGTGTAATCCTGATTAAACGAAATAGGGCCATCGTGGGATTTTGTTCTTTTAATATCTCGCCATTGATTTTTATAAAATAAATCTATCCAAAAGGCTTTTTGATAAAACTTAGCTTTTTCAGTGGATGCATTTGGGTCATAAAAAGCAATATCTGTAAAATTTTGATTCGTTCTATTGTAGGTGCGATTTATAAAACCATGATCGTATTCGTTTGAAGTAAACAAGATTCCTTTTTTGTATGGAAATGCTGCATAATCTTCTCCTTTATTTGCTTTTTTATATAAAGAAAGTGTATAATCCGAAGTACTATTAATACGCGAATTTATTGCGGGTAAATTATTTTTCCAACTTTTAATTTCCATGCTATTTGGAAATGCAACAGAGGCAGAATCAATAACATTCGATAAACGAATGTATTTTTTATTCAAGCAAATTAGTTCAATCATATTGATCCAATCTTGCTCATTTGCTTGTTTTTTATTTACCAATTGTTGACTCCAATATAAGGCTTTAACATACCCTTCGGAAAAAGTAGCAGCTTGAACGGTCATTCTTAAAAACGAATAATCGCCTATTTTTTTTCCTTTTTTCTTTTTGCTAACAAAAGCAGTAGAAAGTTCTTCCCAAATTGGTAAGGCATCAACAAATTGTAATTCCTTGGATAATTTTCTAGCGTAATCTGCCTTATAACTTTGAGTCCATCCCAAAGATGAAACAATAGTTATGGATAAAAGTGTATATAAAATTCTCATATTAAAAATATCTTGGACTTAAAAATGCATTGTTTTTTGAACGTATATCAAAAGAAAGTACAAACTCATGACTTCCCCATTGGTTTATTAATTTCCCATTAATCGGAAAATCGTAGGCATATCCGATCATACAAAAATCTTTAATTTGGTAGGAAGCATTAAATCCAATCGCATCATACAATCGAAACATTCCACCAAACCAAAATTTATTATACAAATGGGCTGATACATTTAAATCGGCTACTAATGGTCCATTTGCGGTGTATTTAAGTAAAACCGAAGGTTTTATGTCCACCACACTGTTCACTTTAAAAACATATCCTGCCATGGCATAAAGATGTCGTTGAGCAAATGAATTACCACTGTTATTATCTATAGATCTTTTAACTAATTGTGGAACAGAAATACCTGCGTAGAACTTATTCGCATATAAATACGCACCAAAACCGAAATTTGCTTTCAAAGTAGAATTCGATTGTAAAAAATTAGGATCTGTATTGTCAGAAACTTGAAGCCCCGAAAAATTATATTGATTTTGTTGAATTCCTGCAGAAGCTCCTAAGGATAATTTCATCCCTTTATTGTTCAATTGCATATGATAAGCAAACGTACCCATAGCATTCACAACGGAACGTGATCCAATTTGATCATAACTTAGGTTTCCTCCTACACCAATATGTTTCCGTACAATTGGAGCATGAATAGATAAGAATTGGGTGCGAGGAGCGCCCTCCCATCCTGCCCATTGAGCTCGGGTAACGCCGGTAATATTCAGCGAGCCCCTACTTCCTGCATAAGCAGGATTAAATTGAAGTGGGTTAAAAAAATACATGGATGCTTGAGCATCTTGCTGTGCAAATGCCGACATACTCGTCAGGCAGATTATTGCTATTAAATTGATCGTCCTCATTTTCGTTTAAGGTTGAATTTCTATGTATCCTGTATATGGATCTTGTGATTTCTTCATGGTATCTATTACGTAGAAGTAAGTGGATGCAGGTAATGAATTAGCTGCGGTTCCTTTAAAATGACCATTCCAATCATTTTGATAAGGCTCTGCTTCAAAAACTAAGCTTCCCCAACGATTGTAAACAGTAACTTTATTCAATGGATAGAACTGTAAATTATCAATTATCCATTTATCATTTTTACCATCACCATTTGGCGAAATGAATTGATTAACAACTATTGGTATTAAAGGCGTACAACCTAAATCAAACGTTGATGTTTCTGTACATCCTGCCCCATCAGTTACAGTTACTGTATATTGACCAGCATCGATATTATTTATTATATTACTATTTTGCCCATTATTCCATTCATACTGATACGAACCTTGTCCTCCAGTTGTATAGACAGAAAGACTACCATTTGCTTCACCGCATTCTGAACCAATAGAATCTTGTTGCATAATAACAAGTTCAGCTGGTTGCGTAATCGTAACCGTTGTGTCATCCTGACAACCGTCTTCATTGGTAACAACAACTATATAGGTTCCGATAGATAAACCGTTAACAGTGGCAGAATTAGTTAATTGAGGCACCCAATCATATTGAAGATTTGTCCCATTTCCATTATCTGTGTTAATAGCTACACTTCCATTGGAACCATTAAAACAAGAAACATTGTTTTGTGTAACTGTTGTAATATTAATAAGAGTTGGAGGATCAATTTGAACCGTATCAGTTGTAATACATCCATTAACATTGTCCGTAAGCGTAACAATATACTGTCCTGGAGCATTCACAACAGGTGAAAGTGTATTGGCACCCGAAACAATCGACGGCCCTGTCCAACTAACCGTGCTATTCGCTGGGTTACTTACACCAAGAATAACTCCTGTATTAGTAATACAATCCAATCCTGAAGCTGGAGAAGTCGTGTAGGTGAAATTTGGAGCTGAAAGTACGTTGACAATAAATACATCTTGAACACCAGGACAACCATTCAAGCTAGCTGATACGGTAATTGTTCCAGATATAGTCGATCCAGTTGAATTGGCACCGGCATTCCATGTTGGTAAATCGCCATTACCTGATGCACCAATACCAATGTTTGTATTGGAATTGGACCAAGAAATAGTTGCACCAACCGGAGTTGAAATATAATTGTTTGGATTAATCGATTCGCCTGCACAAACGGTAAGGTCTGGATTAACAGAAATTGTAATTTGAGGCTGTACAGCAACCGAAACTACTACATCAGGTCCCGGACAAGCAACATTCCCAACAACAATTGTGTAAAATACGGTATCTATTGTTGTTCCTGTATTCGTTAATATTTGACCAATACTTGTTCCCGCTCCAGCCGATTCGCCAACAATAGTTCCAGGAGCAGTTGTTGTCCAACTAAACGTTGCGTTACTTAAATTCGAAGAAACACTAATATCTGTCGTATCACCACTACAAATAAATTGTTGAATAGGGTCAACATTGATATTTCCTTGCGGGTTAACTGTAATCGTATGTATCACCGCAGGAGAATTTGTACAACTCACATTTGCGGTGATTTCAACTGTTCCCACTTGATCGGTGTTGTTAAATAAAACCAATGGGTTAAATCCAAGTGGACTGAGGCCAGAACCTGTTAGGTTAGTAATTCCTGTTACATTAGTTGAATCCGTAATTTCCCAATTAACTGTATAATTTGGAATAGTGGATGTCATGGTGAATAAAGCTGACGTATCACCCGAACAAATTGTTTGAGAATAGTTATCTAAAGTTAGATTTGAAAAAGGAATGATCGTAACAATTTGCATGATGGAATCCACTCCACAAAAATTGGCAGCGTAGATCCACATGTTGTATGTTCCCGGAACATTAAAAGTAACTTCTAAATTATCAGTACCACTCGTCCATTGACTAAAATCATAATTATTTCCTACAAAGCCGTTATTAGAACCAAGGGTTCCAGCTGATATGGTGTATCCTGCCATTTGAGTTATTTGCCAATAGAAAGAATACGTTGAATCACAACCAGTAGCACTGATATTCTCACCACCCGTTGATTGATTATCAAAAGTAACAGGATCCTGTTGACATACAGGAGAGGCTGGTGAATAACTAAAGGCAGCGGATGCACCGGTTGAAATAGTTATTGGACCAACCGTAATTACAGTTGGCAATCCATTTGAACAGGCATTCTGCGCAACAATAGTAGCGGAGAATGAATTTTGTATTGGAGGAAAGCTTGGAGAAAATACGTAATCAATCCCACATGAAGAGGTATTGAAAATATGTGAAATGGTAGTGTCATTATCCGTAGTAAAAAGCGTGGAAGGTGAACCATCTGAAAAAGAAACCGTGTAATCAATTGGTGAACCATTTGAAATGATGTCTATAGAATATGGCGAAGGTAAACACGTAGTTTGACCAGAGCCAGAAACCGTTATAACCGGTGAATTACCATTAAAGACAATATAATTTTTTGAAGTTGAACATCCATTGATTGTTACAGTATGTGTTAAAGTAAATTGACCCAATGGATAAATATGGCTAATTTGATTACCTGCCATATTTACTTGGGTAGAAGATGAACCATCTCCCCAAGTAAATGTTTGAGCTGTAGCATTGCTATAGCTTGAATTAAAAAGAAAGACCGATGAATCAATAGCGCCACATTTTTTAAAGAATGTTAAACCACTTAAAACGGATGTTCCAAATCCAGCACCATTACTCAACAAAGTAATGTTAGAAATTGGAGAAACGTTAACATCAATCGTTCTTACAAAGTTAGATGTCGGCTGAGCATTATTGTTGTTTACCGTTAAAGTGGCCGTAGTAGTTGGAGCGGTTACGGTATTGTAAGTAACCAAGTGGGGACCAGCACCAACAGCAGTTGCTGGGGTAGCACCTAGCCCAAAATTCCACGAATAGGTTGCACCTGCTGATGTTTGTGAAGAAGTGTTCACAAAATTAATCGTGGATCCTTGGCAAATCGTAATTATTCCTACAACTGGAGCTGGCGTGGTAGAAAAACTAGCTACTGGAGTTTGGGAGTAAGCAATATTGACCAATAAAAATGAAAAAGAGAAGTAAATATATTTTAACATATTTTGAGTATTTGATAATCTAAAGGTAACATATTATTTTGGCAAAAATACTAATAAAAAAGGAGTTATAGCCAATGTTTTCCTTTGATTAATTTTTTTGTTGTTAAATCCTCTTCAGAGTTAATTACAGGAACGTGATTATAGACCCAATTTGCCTCAGGAGGCATGCTCATCAAAATAGATTCCGTTCGTCCTTGACTATAGATTCCAAATTTTGTCCCACGATCATGCAAAAGATTGAATTCCACATACCTTGAACGCCTGATGTTTTGCCATATTTTTTCCTGTGGTGTGATTTCTTGAAGCGCAAAACTATCCACTTGCTCCATATAAATAAATGGAAATGAGGTTCCTAACTCCATGCACAAGGCAAATAATTCATTCTTACCAATTGAATTTTTTTCTGATAAATGATCAAAAAAGATTCCCCCTACTCCCCGCGTTTCATTTCTATGAGGTAGGAAAAAATAATCATCTGCCCAATCTTTAAATTTTAAATAAAAATCAGCCTGGTACTTATCACAAATGTTTTTAAGTCGTTGATGAAAGATAGTCGCTAATTCATCATTAATATAATGAGGTGTTAGATCGATCCCTCCTCCAAACCAATAAGTGTTTTCATCAATTTCGAAATAACGAATGTTCATATGAATAATCGGATGTCTGGGATGTTTTGGATGAAGAACAATGGAAACACCGGTGGCAAAGAAATGGTCTCCTTCCAATTTTAACTGGTCCTTCATCAATTGAGTAACCTCTCCATCTACCGCAGAAAAAGCAACGCCTCCTTTTTCTATAATTCGCCCATTTCCTATCGTGGATGTAAATCCTCCACCTCCTTCTATCCTCTCCCATTTATCCTCTTGGAAAGAGGCTTGACCATCCCACAACTCTAATTTTGAGCAAATTAATAGTTGTAAATCGCGGAATTGCTTTTTAATTTCACTCGACTTCATCGAAATATTTATAGGATTCAAAATCTTCAAATTTCAATAAAAAACTAGCCTTGTTTTCAGTAAACGAAGTGGCGCTTTCTTGTGTAAAAACGACTTTACTGATGGCACCTTCCTGCAAGGGATAGTCTAAAAATAGAATTTTAGGAATTAAAGTGAACATATCATAACCTAAGCAAACCATTTTAGAAATATCCGCTTGGTAAGTAGCTCTGTATCTCTTATGTAATGTGATAACACCTTCGCTCTTATAATTAAAGTAAGTAGGACTTTCGTAATTAAAATTAAAAACATTGCTTACAGTAGAACTTATTTCTTTGTGCTCTAACCATTCTTTGACTCCAAAAACTTTGACATTACTTAATTCGCTTGTGTACGTTAACATTCGAATGATTTTATCTTTTTCTGATTGAAAACTTACGTACCATGTTTTCAAGCTATTCTTTGAAAAATTCTTATAATTATCGTTAGTTGCTTTAATAATTTTGGCCTTACCTTTAATTTTCAATAAAGATTGATAGGTACTTAAAAAGACTTCTTCTAGTAAGGAATCAGCTTTAATTTTGGATCTTACCAAAATTACTTGTTCGCCATTTTGTAGGTCGTATAAATCGTGAGCTAAATTAATTGCCAGATTAACTTTTGAAGTGGACAGTTGAAAAGCGTAAGGATTCGTTTGTTGAAAATTGGCAGCTAAATTTAACGGGAATATAATTCTTATTTTATTTGCTTGGCAAAAATCAGCAACCAACTTTGCTGGCTCTGCATGAAAGGGAGCATAAACTAAATCCATTTCTACTAATTCTGACGATTCAAGTATCCCAGGGAAATTTGTGCTTTCACTTAAGTAATCGTAAAAGGTAACTTCTCCTCTAACACCGATTTCCTCCAAGTCTTTTATTCCTAATAAAGCGCCTAAATAGAATTCAACAGCAGCTTTAGATGTTCCATTCAATGGGTATTTCACAGTATCAACAGCAAATGGAAGAAAAACCGCGATTTTAGGATCCCTTATCACTTGGTTCTTTTGTTTAGTTGCAACGATAGGTTGTGGCACTACTTTCGATGGGATTGACTTTGGACCTAAAACTATATCAAGTTCTTTGTTTATTGGTATTTTTAACGAGGACCCCACTTTGACTTGGTTGGACTTTAAATTATTTACGGTTCTAAGTTCATCGAGAGAAATCATAAAACGCTTCGAAAGAGAATACAGCGATTCCCCCTGTTCTACGATATGAATTAATAAGGTGTCATCAAAATCGAAATTTCGTTGATATAAAATAGAGTCTTTCGGGCTTTTTATTTTAACTTCTACCTCTGATTGTTTGATTAACTCGATTCTAATAGCTGCATTCTTAACTAGCAAGCTTTGACCTATTTGAATACCCTTATCTGAATTAATATTCCATGAAACTAATGAATCTACTGATACGACATATCGTTTTGCAATGGCGAATAAAGTTTCTTTTTCGCTAACCTTGTGTGAGAGTGTTTTTCTCACAAGAGGCATATATATATTTTGACCGATTTGTAAATCATTTTGGCAACCTGGATTGTTTTTAAGGATTTCTTCCCCTGAGAATCCAGTTTGTTGCACAATTGAAAACAGGGTTAATCCTTGAGTCACTTCAATTTCATGGCAGGTTTTTCCTTTATATTCTACTAATGGTAAAAAGGATTGCGCCCAAGATAACTGAGCTATGAATAGCATAAAAAGGAATAAAAAACGACTTAACTCTTTTTTCATAGGTGTAAATTATTCCCACTCAATAGTCGCAGGAGGCTTAGAACTAATGTCATAGGTCACCCGATTTATGCCCTTCACTTGATTAATAATTTTATTCGATACGGTCGCTAAAAACTCATAAGGCAAATGACACCAATCCGCTGTCATGCCATCAGTAGAAGTAACTGCTCTCAATGCTACCGCATTTTCATAGGTTCTCTCATCACCCATTACACCGACGGATTGAACAGGTAAAAATATACAGCCTGCTTGCCAAACATCGTCATATAAATTGGCATCTTTCAAACCATTGATAAAGATAGCATCTACTTCTTGCAAAATACGAACTTTTTCTTTCGTCACCTCCCCTATTATCCGTATACCTAATCCAGGTCCTGGAAAGGGATGGCGACCTAAAATTTTTGGGTCAATTTCCAATGCTTTACCAATTCTCCTTACTTCATCTTTAAATAGTAATCGAAGCGGTTCAACCACACTTAATTTCATGTAATCAGGTAAACCACCCACATTATGATGTGATTTTATTGTTTGTGAAGGTCCGCCCGTTCCTGAGACAGATTCTATCACATCTGGATAAATAGTTCCTTGTCCTAACCATAAAGCGTTTTCAACCTTCTTTGAAGCTTCATTAAAAACATCGACAAAGACACCGCCTATCGCTTTTCTTTTCAATTCTGGATCAGTTAAGTCTTTAAGCGCGGAATAAAAAAGATCTGAAGCTTCTACTCCTTTGACATTTAAACCCATTCCTTGATAAGAAAGTAAAACCTCCTCGTATTCGTTTTTCCGCAATAAACCATTATCGACAAAAATACAGTGAAGGTTTTTTCCGATAGAACGATGAAGTAGAACAGCTGCCACCGAAGAATCAACCCCTCCGGACAATCCCAAAATAACGCGGTCATTGCCAATTTTTAATCTTAACTGTTCAATGCTTTCTTCAATAAAAGCATTAGGCGTCCAATCTGCTGCACACTCGCAAACATCGTATATGAAATTTTTTAATAGTTGTGTACCGTCAGTAGAATGATAAACCTCTGGATGAAACTGAACACCAAAGGTGTTTTCGTTTTCAATTTCAAATCCTGCCACTTCGACATCCGCAGTACTGCAAACCACCTTATAATTAGCTGGGACATCGTTTATTGAATCGCCATGAGACATCCAAACTTGAGAATTCAACGGAATACCGCGCATTAATCGTGCGTTTCCGTCCACCACAGATAAATTAGCCCTGCCATATTCTCTTGTATTTGACGCATTCACTTTTCCGCCATACTCGTGCGCTAATAATTGAGCACCATAACAAACCCCCAACAAAGGTATTTGTCCTTTAATTAAGGATAAATCTGGCTTGGGAGCGTTTTCACTTCTTACCGAAAATGGACTTCCAGATAATATAATTCCTTTAATCCCTTTAAGATCCGTAGGTATTTTATCCCATGGGTGAATTTCACAATAGACATTAAGTTCCCTAATCCTACGTGCAATCAATTGCGTATATTGAGAACCGAAATCGATAATTAAAATAATTTGATGCATACTACAAAGATAAGTTTAAATAGAACTTGAAAATTAATTGTTGAAAAATCAAGTTGTATTTTTTAGTTCTTCAAGAGGCTTAAATTAATAATTTGAAGTTTAATGATTAACTTTGAGCCTATAAAAATTAGAATCACAATGATTGGTAACCTATTAAAAAAGATATTCGGTGATAAGAATGCGAAAGATCAAAAACTTTACGAACCGTTTAGTATTGCCGCAAACGAATTTCAACTTAGCTTAAAATCAATAAGCGATGATGAATTAAGAGGAAAAACATTTGCATTTCAACAATTAATTGCTGAAGAAAAGCAATCCCTTGAAGATGAAATGAAGGCCTTGGAAATAAAAGCAGCCGATTCGACAACGGACATAGATGAGAAAGAAGAATTGTTTGAAAAAATTGATAAGCTATCGAAAACAATTGACGAGCAAATCGAGGAAACTCTACTAAAAATTCTTCCCGAAGCTTTTGCTGTGGTTAAAGAGACGGCACAACGATGGGTTGAAAATGGAAATCTTGAGGTAACAGCACTAGACTTTGATAAGGAATTAGCTGCAAGAAAAGACGGAATTACCATTTCTGGTGATAAAGCAATTTGGCATAATGAGTGGACAGCAGCTGGCGCTAAAATAAAATGGAACATGATCCATTATGATGTGCAATTAATTGGAGGTGCCGCATTACACAAAGGCAATATAGCTGAAATGCAAACTGGTGAAGGAAAAACACTTGTCGCCACACTTCCAGTTTATTTAAATGCTTTATCTAAAAAAGGTGTTCATATCGTTACGGTAAATGACTATTTGGCAAAACGTGATTCAGAATGGATGGGGCCTTTGTATCAATTTCATTGCTTAAGTGTTGATTGCATTGATAAACATACGCCTAATTCAGCGGAAAGAAGAAATGCATATCAAGCCGACATTACCTTCGGGACAAATAATGAATTTGGCTTCGATTATTTGCGTGATAATATGGCAGGACACATTGATGAATTGGTTCAACGAAAGCATCATTTTGCCATTGTTGATGAAGTCGACAGTGTTCTTATTGACGATGCAAGAACTCCTTTAATCATTTCAGGTCCAACTCCTAAAGGCGATGAACAAGAATTTCAAGGCTTAAAACCAAGAATTGAGAGAATAGTGAGTGCTCAAAAAGAATTTGTTCAACAATGCTTAATTGAAGCAAAAACTAAATTAACAGTTTTATCGAATCCCCCTGAAGATAAAAATGAAGCAAAAACAATGCTTGAAGAAGGTGGTATAGCACTACTTCGCGCTTTCAGAGGTTTGCCAAAAAACAAAGCACTCATTAAATTTCTTTCCGAGCCGGGTATTAGAGTTCATTTGCAAAAAACGGAGAACTTTTACATGCAAGATCAAGGCAAGCAAATGAAAAAGATTGATGTGGAATTGTTTTTTGTGATCGAGGAGAAAAATAACACCATCGAATTAACGAGTAAAGGAATCGATTTAATTTCTGGTGCGGATGACCGCGAATTCTTTATCATGCCCGACATTGGTGGAGAAATCGCCAAATTGCAAAAGTTGAAATTAGAAACCGATGACTTTTTAAGCAAAAAAGATGAATTGGTGAGAGAATACTCCATTAAATCGGAACGAATTCACTCTGTCAATCAGTTATTAAAGGCCTATACCCTATTTGAAATAGAAAATGAATACGTTATTTTAGATGGTAAAGTAAAAATTGTAGATGAATCTACGGGACGTATCCTTGATGGCAGAAGGTATTCAGATGGTTTACACCAAGCCATTGAAGCAAAAGAAAATGTGAAAATTGAGGCTGCAACTCAAACTTATGCGACAGTAACCTTACAGAACTATTTCAGGATGTACCATAAATTAGCTGGAATGACTGGTACTGCCGAAACGGAGGCAAAAGAATTCTTTGATATTTATAAACTTGATGTCGTAGTGGTGCCACCAAATACCAAGGTGATTCGAAATGATGACAATGATTTGGTATTCAAATCAGCCATGGAGAAATTTAATGCCGTAATTATAGAAGTTAAAAAACTTGTTGCTGAAGGAAGACCTGTTCTTGTGGGAACAACAACTGTTGAGATTTCGGAAGGATTGAGCAGAATGCTTGAAAGAGAAAATGTTAAACACCAAGTTTTAAATGCCAAGTTTCACCAAAAAGAAGCGGAAATAATTGCCAATGCAGGATTAGCAGGAGCCGTTACCATTGCGACTAACATGGCGGGACGTGGAACAGATATTAAATTGGGTCCAAATGTCAAAGAAGCAGGAGGTTTAGCAATTATTGGAACAGAACGACATGATTCAAGACGCGTTGATAGGCAGTTAAGAGGTCGAGCAGGAAGACAAGGAGATCCTGGCTCCTCTCAATTTTTTGTATCTTTGGAAGATGACTTAATGCGTAAGTTTGGTTCGGAGCGAATCGCAAAACTTATGGATAGAATGGGATTAAAAGAAGGAGAAGTTATCAGCCATGGAATGGTTTCAAAATCCATCGAACGTGCACAGAAAAAAGTAGAAGAAAATAATTTCGGTGTTCGTAAACGATTACTTGAATACGATGATGTAATGAATACGCAACGTAAAGCTATCTATAAAAAACGAAAGAATGCCCTATTTGGCGATCGACTTGATATTGATGTGGATAACATGTTTTATGAACTTTGTGAAGAAACCGTTTTAAAGCTAGCTAATTCTGATTTCCAAGAATTCGAAGTTGAATTGATTCGATTAATAGGAATTGAATCTCCTGTAAATGAGGAAGAATTCAGATCCAAGGATAAAATGGAGATAATACATGCAGTGTATCTAGCCATGACCAACCAATATAAAAGAAAATGTGAAAAAATTGGTCAGCGAGCTATGCCACAAATAACGCATGTGCATGAAACCATGTCAGATCGTTTTAAAAATATTGTATTCCCTCTCACTGATGGCAAAAAAGAATTGCAATTGATTGTCAATCTAGAAGATGCCTACAAAACAAATGGAGCAATTATTTCTAAATTTTTCGAGAAGAATGTCATCTTAGGAATTATTGATAATGAATGGAAGGAACATTTACGGGAGATGGATGATTTAAGATCCGCTGTAAATAATGCTACCTACGAGCAAAAAGATCCATTGGTTATTTACAAATTGGAGTCCTATGAATTATTCAAAAATATGCTTTATCGCTTAAATCAAGAAGCAGTGGAGTTACTTATGAAGTTAGATATTCCAGCCGAGACAGCTTTGCAAAGCACCAATCAGGAAGACAAGCAAAATAATTACGGGAATTCAAAAACAAGTAATTCAAATTCTACGGCGGCACCGCAATTTAAGGGAAGTGATGGGTACCGTCAGGCTGTTCAAAATTCCATGCCTATTCCTGAAAAGAAACAACCCGTCATTGCGGATGTAAAAGTTAACCGAAATGATGCCTGTCCTTGTGGTAGTGGTAAGAAGTATAAACAATGTCATGGTAAATAATGGGTGAAACGACAACGATAGATTTTGCTATTATTGGCTCTGGTAACATGGCGAATTTTTTAGCCGAACATCTTGTCAAAAGAAAACTCAATTTAACCCAAATACACAGTAGAAATACGCTTACCGGTAATGCTTTATCCGAAAGGGTTAATTGTACATTTGAAGCGGACATTGATTCGATAAATGCAGCCGTTATTTTTGTAGCTGTTACTGATAATCAAGTCGTAAAAATCATTCGAAAACTCCCACTAAATTCAATTGTTCTATCTACTTCTGGAGTGATAAATCTAGCGAAAAGTACCCATCCGAATAGTGGCGTTTTTTATCCGTTACAAACACTATCAAATACGAATTATAACGACCCATTTTCAGGCCCGATTTTGTTAGAAGCTAAAAATGAAATGGTTTCGAATTACCTTGTTCAGCTATGTAAAAAATTACATTTCAAGCATAAATTTACCCGTTCTATTGAAAGAAAAAACATCCATTTAATTGCAGTCATTTTAAATAATTTTATTAATCACATTGCCTGCACCGGTTTTACAGAAGCCACAAAAAGAGGAGTTGACATAACATTACTTAAACCTTTAATGGAAAAAACATTTAAAACTATTCTTGCTAATCAATCCTGCGAAAATCAAAGTGGACCAGCAAAAAGAAACGATAAAAAAACCATTAATCAGCACCTTGAATTATTAGACGGAGAAACAAAGAAGCTTTACAAATCGCTAACAAAAAGTATTTTAAGTAAGCATGGTCACAAATTATAAAATAAAATTGAATCAAATAAACACATTTATCTTTGATATAGATGGCGTGTTAACCGATGGTAATGTTCTGTTAGACAATGGAAAATACCTACGAACTTTAAATGCGAAAGACTCCTACGCCTTGCAATATGCTGCAAAAATGGGTTATCAAGTGTTTTTTATAAGTGGCGGTTCGTCACTAGAAATGAAACAAACCCTTGAAAATCTTGGCGCAACAATGGTATGTCTGGAAAGCAAATCAAAACTGATCGTTTTTAATAAACTAAAAAAAGAATATAAGATCTCGGAAGAAAATACTTTGTACATGGGAGATGATATACCGGACATTCCCTTGTTATCGATTGTGGGTATTTCTGCCTGTCCAAAAGACGCTTCAATAGACGTTTCAAGGATTTGCACTTACGTATCACCAAAAGAAGGCGGTAAAGGTTGTGTTAGAGATGTAATTGAACAAACTTTGCGCGTTCAAAGTAAGTGGCTCTTAGATGGTGCATATGAATGGTAATCAAATACCTAATTCATTTTCCCAAAATGCATTTAATAACACCACCAAACGACGCGACATATTATTTTGATAACGTTTTGTTCGGTAAGCCCCTACCCAATTAATTCCTCGAATAGCGTTGGTAAAAAACACTTCGTCGGCAGATAATAAATTTTGTGGAAGTATGGAGCATTCGTAAATCTTAATATTATTTTTTACGGCCAAGTTTATTATTTGCATTCGCATTGTACCTGCAATACAACCTTCTTCTAATCCCGGTGTATACAAAACACCATTGCTAACAATAAAAATATTGAAACTACCTGACTCTAAAATATTCCCTTTTTCATTAGTGAGAAATAAATCATCAAGGCCGAGATCGTGGGCACTAATTGAGGCCATAATATAGGGAAGTCCTGTTTTCGTTTTATAATTGGAGAGAAAATTTTTATGTAATTTAATATCACGATAAATATCTACTTCTAATCCTTTAGCATTTAATTCAAAATGTGATACATTATAAGGATAAACCTCAATGTAAAAAGTGGAATCATTCGATTCTGGAAGATATGCGCCGCCGGTTGCACGATCGATCGACATGCGACACCTCCCTCCTTCTTTAATACCTGACTTTTCAATAAGTTCAAGAATTTTCTCTTCGAAAAAAGCAGCCGTATAATAAGCAGGTGTATTAATCTTCAATACATTCGCCCCTTGGATCATTCGAGCTACATGGTTTTGTATATTTATGGGTTTACCCGCCATAATGCGAATACTCTCAAACACTCCATCTCCGTAGAGGTGCCCGCGATTTCCAGCGTGAATAGTAGGCGCATCATTGGAGAAAATGGTACCATTATTATTTACATATAAAACCATATTTAAAAGAATAAATGTAAAAACTCTTTTCCTTTGTCCAAATTTATGAATAAAACAAACAAAATACCAAACAATGCCCCTCCAAGGTGCGCATCATGCGCTACACCAGACTTGATATTTCTCATAGCAAAATACTCAATTAATAAATACAATGGACCAAAAATATAGGCAGGAATGGGAATGGGTATAAAAAGCAAACCTAATTGCATAGTTGGATTCCAAATGATAGCAGCAAAGATAACAGCAGAAACTGCCCCTGACGCACCTAATGCTTTATAGGAATAGTTATCCTTATTTTTTACATAAGGTAGTACTGTAGCTGCTACTCCTCCAACTAGATATAATAACAAAAAAATAATATTTCCTTTAACAACGCCGTAATCGATTAACCACTGATGCAATAGCAGCTCACCTAAAAAATAAAGTGAAACCATATTAAAAAACAAATGTTGCCAATCAGCGTGAATCCAACTGTGAGAAAACAATCGATACCATTGATTTTCATGCTTTATCAAATAAGGAGAAAAGATCAATTTTTCCTTTAATGAAACTTGCTTAATTGCTTGCATTGAAATTAAACAGGTAAGTGCTATTATACCGAAAACTAATGAAATCAAAATATAAAATTAATTAGTGTTATTTTTTTTATGTAAATTTAAAATATTAAAGTTTAGATTCAAGGAATATCTTATGCGCATTTATATTTACTTTCTATTATTACTAGTTCTTTTGCCCGCTTGCTCAGGTAAGCCCGAAAATATTTATGAATTACTAAAAGATGATGGACTCTCTGATGAGGAGAAATTGGAACTTATTTTCGAAGACAACTATCTTGAAAAAATTGGTTTCGATAAACTTGAGGTTAACTGGTTAAAAGCTGTTTATAAAATTCGTGATAACAAAGCGCTTTTTTGCGAAGATACCATCTTTACAACCTTAGGTAAAAATTGCTTCGAAAGCGTATCGAATCCCCTCGCTTTTGGAATACCTGAGGTAAGATTAAAAAATAACTCAATTCCAAAATTTTCTTTCCTATTACAAGAAATATACATGTGCATAAATACGGCGAGAATTATGCATGATTTAAATAATGGATTTATTGATTACAAAACAAAGCAATTAAAGTCGAACCAACTTATTACACCTAGTGAATTCATCCAAAATATGGATAAATTAAAAGCTATTTCGCTCGATCAGCTTTTTTTAAAACAAGGACCTTCGGATACCAATTACCGTTATTTGGCTTCAAATCTATTTGACTTCTATAAAAAACATCCTTTAGATACGACTTCATTTGACCTAAAAGGAATCGATAAAGAAGCTGTCAATACGTCATCAAGATTATCCAAAGTATTGATTAGTAAAGGTTATTTAATGACTAATAATTTAAGTAATCAAAAGGTAATTGATGGTTTAAAAGAATTTCAAAAAGACAACGGCCTTTCAGCTGATGGTAATATTAATGCAACTACCATTACTGCATTGAATGAAAGCAATCACAAAAAAATACAGCGAGCCGCGGTTAGTTTAGATAAAATAAGACAATCAAAGATTCATCAGGAAAAGTATGTGCGAATCAATCTACCAGAGTATAAACTATATTTTTATTCTAGTAATCGCTTAATCAGCGTAAATAGAATTGTTGTTGGTAAAACGACCAACCAAACACCCGAATTAACTTCAAATATCTCGCGAATTATTGTTTACCCATTCTGGAAAGTTCCCACATCAATCATTAAAAAAGAAGCATTACCAGCAATAAAGAAGAATATTAGCTACTTAAGCCGAAATCATTATAAAATATTCAAAGAAAACAAAGAAGAAGTAGACCCTTCAAAAGTTAATTGGGAAAGCCTAAAAAACTTTCCTTATGCACTTATTCAAGAACCAGGCAGGCATAATAGTTTAGGGGTTATCAAATTTGAATTTGCAAATTCATTTAGTGTATACGTCCACGACACGCCTTCAAAAGGATTGTTTAGTAGAGCGGTAAGAAATTTTTCTCACGGATGCATGCGTTGTGAGAATCCAGTTGAACTTGGAAAATTAATACTTGAAAATGATCTGGTCGGAACAAAAGCAAATCGCATGACACCTGATTCACTCGATGAAATGATTACCGCTGAAAAAAATAGGAGTATCGCATTAAAAGTAAAAATACCTATTTATGTGTATTACCAAACCGTCGTAGCGGAAAGAGATAGAATCGTTTTTCATCTTGATATTTATGCCAGGGATGAGGAATATTTGAAATTACTGCATAAGAAAGCTAAATAACGATTAATTTTGTCACAAATATATTCTGATGATTGTTTCTCCTTCTGTTCTATCTTGTGATTTTGGAAATATTGAACGAGATACAAAACTCCTTCACAATTCCCAAGCTGATTGGTTGCACATTGACGTAATGGACGGTGTATTTGTCCCAAATATTTCTTTCGGTTTCCCAGTCCTTGAAGCGATTAGAAAACACACCAATAAAACATTGGACGTTCATTTAATGATTGCCAATCCTGACCAATATTTAGAAGCCTTTAAAAAGTCTGGCGCTGACTATCTAACTGTTCATTATGAGGCTTGTACTCATTTAAATAGAACCGTAACACGTATAAAAGAACTAGGTATGAAAGCCGGCGTAGCTTTGAATCCACATACACCAGTAAATGTTTTAGAAGAAATTCTTCCTTCGCTAGATTTGGTTTTATTAATGTCTGTTAACCCAGGTTTTGGCGGTCAATCTTTTATTCCATCAACAATTAGTAAAGTAACAAAATTAAAAGCGTTAATTTCAAGTACAAATTCCAATGCCATAATTGAGATCGATGGAGGTGTTAACTTACTTACTGGCAAAGCACTAGCAGATGCTGGAGCCAATGCACTTGTTGCTGGAAGTTTTATATTTAATTCCGATAATCCAAGTCAAACAATAGCAGATTTAAAAGCACTTTAACACGTAACTAAAGCAAGCCAAATTCGTTTTTAAATTCATGAGAAAAATTATACTAATTTTCTTACTATTCGCTTTTGTCAATTTGAGTTATACTCAAGTAGATTTAGCCAAAAGAGAATTGCTCTTAAATCAAAAATTAGAGGACTTACGAAAGGCTAAAAGCGATGAAGAAGTTGATTCATTGAATATTATCTTCAAGAATGAAATGCTAAGTTTCTTAAAATTAGAAGGGGCATTTACCTATGCATTAACAAAATTGAAAACAATTGCACTTTTAGACAGCCCGGACAAATTGGTTCGAATTGTAAACTGGAATTTAGAATACTCCGACATGTCCTACTCCTATTGCGCTTATGTTATGAAATGGGATGAAGATAAAGAAGAGCTAAAAATAATTGAACTCATTGATAAATTAGATCCGTATACGGTAAAACCCGAAGGTGTCATCGATGCTAAAAATTGGTACGGTGCTCTTTATTATAAAATATTGCCAATTGAGTACAATGGTAAAACCGAATACACCCTTTTAGGTTGGGATGGCGGTACAACGGAAAGTAATTTTAAAATAATCGACGTGTTAACCTTTGTTGGTAATACTGCAAAACTTGGCAGTCCATTATTTAAACAAAAAAATTCTTTTTCTAAACGAGTTGTATTTGAATACGCTGACAAATCGACTATGTCCTTAAAATTCGATGAATCATTAAATAGAATTGTTTATGACCATCTCTCCCCAGAAGTACCTTCTTTAAAGGGTGTTTATTCGTATTATGTACCTGATTTTTCTTACGACGCCTTCGTTTGGGAAGAGGATAGCTGGTTATTGAAAGAAGATGTCATTGCTATAAATAAGCCCGGAGAAGATAAGAAAACAACGGTATTTGTTTTGGATGAAAAAACAGGCGAACTCAAAGAGAAAAAACTTCAAAATGATTGGGTAAATCCTGCAGACCCAAACAAAAAGAATGATATAGGACATGTAGCCAGAACTCCCGAGAGTGAAGCAATAAACTTGGAAGAAAATAATGATGAACCGAAAATTAAAAGGAATAGACGGGATCGAAGAAATCCAAATGGTTTGTCCGTTACAACCGGAAAATACAAACCAAAAAAACGACACAAACGTTAACTATAAATGCAACTAGGTATATTTAATAAACTAACAATTAACCGATTAACATTAGTTGGTGCGTTTTTAGAAGACATTCAAGGCAATGAAGTATTGCTTCCAAAAAAATACTTAACGGATGCAATGCAAGTAGATAGTGAAGTCAATGTTTTCATAATGAAAGATTCTGAAAATAGAATTGTCGCTACTACAGAAACCCCTCACCTCTTATTACATGGATATGCTTACATGCGTATTGCTGAAATAAATCCATTTGGCGCCTTTGCTGATTGGGGATTGGATAAAGATCTTTTTATTCCATTTCGTGAGCAAATTTACAAGTTATTTATTGATGAAAAGTATTTGTTTACGTTAAAATATGATCATGAAACCGATCGCTTATTCGGTAGTATGAAGGTTAGAAAAACCTTTGAATTTTGCGATATTGACATGACAGGTGAAGAAGTAGATTTATTGATTTGCGAACAAACAGAATTGGGAAATAATGTAATCGTAAATAATAAATATTCAGGACTCATCTATACACAAGATTTTAACAAACCATTAGAAAGAGGAGATCGAACCAAAGGGTATGTGACCAAAGTACGTGAAGATGGAAAATTGGACATTCGATTTGAGCCAACTACATTTGAAAAATACGATATTGCTTCGGAAGAACTACTTGAAAAGTTAAGAAAGGACAAAGTACTTTTCTTAACAGATCGCTCTAATCCAGAAGATATTAGGGAACAATTGGGGATGAGTAAAAAGACTTTTAAACAAGCTGTCGGAAAGTTATATCGTCACCGGAAAATCAATTTATTAACGGATCGAATTGAATTCATCGAAAATTAAGTAGATAAGCAATACTATTCCTTAAACTTGCCAATTATTACCTAACTGTTTTACTTTAAATTGGATCCAATCATTCCCACTTGTTACAATGAATTCAAGTCGCCATTAGAAGGCCTTCCAATTGATGAGAAATTTGTCTACCCCTTCTATTATTCTCCCACAAAACTTGGACTTCTTGCCGCCGAAGAATTAAAAGAATTTCTATTGCAACAAAAAGATTGGGTGCATGATTTTGGAATTGATACTTCGACCAATGAGTTAGGTATTGGCAAAATGTTTGGCGTGTTAGTTGTCAAAAATAAACAAGGAAACATGGGATATCTTTCCGCTTTTTCAGGAAAACTAGCAGGGAAAAATCACCTTCCACATTTCGTTCCTCCTGTTTTTGATATGTTGGAAGAAGATGGTTTTTTCCTTAAGGAAATTGAACAGTTAAATGAATTCAATCGAAAAATAAAGTTACTAGAAACGAATACTATCTATGTATCATTAATAGAACAACGAGTGCAACTTTCAATTGAAGCGAATGAAGCATTAACAACTTTAAAAGATAAAATAAGCGTAGCTAAAGCAGCAAGAAAAACGATACGACAAAACTTATCGAAGGATGAAGATCTCGATTATGATTCCATTTTAGCATCCTTACGAAAAGATAGTATTGCAGAACAATCTTATTATAAAAACCAACGCGCTCATTGGAAACTTCTTCAGGACAAATTAGAAATCGAAATTGCACCCATATCGAATAAAATTAACTCCTTAAAGATGGAGAGAAAAAGTCAGTCTTCCGAATTACAGCAGCAATTATTTGACAATTATATCTTTCTTAATAATCTAGGTCAACAAAAAAACATTGGAGAAATATTTTCTGATACCTATACCCAAAAACCACCAGCTGCAGCAGGAGAATGCGCTGCACCGAAATTGTTGCAATATGCTTACATGCATGGCCTGCATCCCATAACAATAGCAGAATTCTGGTGGGGCCAATCTCCAAAATCAGAGATTCGAGTACATGGACAATATTATCCAGCTTGTCGTGGCAAATGTGGACCAATATTAGCTCATATGCTAAATGGTGTTGATGTTGCCGAAAATCCAATGCTTAAAAATCCTGCTGAAGGAAAATCCATCGAAATTATTTATCAAGACGAATACCTCGTAGTCATAAATAAACCAGCTGAATTTTTAGCTGTTCCAGGTATACATATTAAAGATTCCGTTGCGGAAAGAATGAAGTTGCAATTCCCCAAAGCAACCGGTCCATTGATTGTTCATCGCCTAGACATGTCAACCTCTGGCTTAATGCTAATTGGGTTGACTAGTGAAGTTTACATCGACTTGCAGAAACAATTCATTGATAGAAAAATACAAAAAGAATATGAAGCACTCTTGGAAGGAACTCTTTCTCAAGATAAGGGAGAAATTCGCCTACCTCTTCGCTTAGATATAGATGATCGACCTCGGCAACTCGTGTGTTTTAAACATGGAAAATCGGCTGTAACACATTGGGAAGTCATTGAAAGAAAAGAAGGTAAAACGAGGGTGATCTTTAAGCCTATCACAGGTAGGACACATCAACTACGTGTGCATGCCGCTCATTCCTTGGGACTGAATGCACCCATATTAGGCGATGACCTATATGGAAAAATGGAGAATCGATTGCATTTGCATGCTAACAGAATC
>Ga0214919_10002314_pt1 | contig 30053 bp, 33 predicted proteins | sample LL1503_MetaG_FD_177994 | JGI IMG/M metagenome (GOLD analysis project Ga0214919, IMG submission 177994) | Freshwater microbial communities from Lake Lanier, Atlanta, Georgia, United States - LL-1503 | ecosystem: Environmental > Aquatic > Freshwater > Lake | place: USA: Georgia | collected... | reverse complement strand
CCGAAGCATTTCTGCAGCACCTTTCATTATTTCTAAATCACTTTCACTACCCATAATGATTCCTACTAAGGGGGAAGTTTCAATTTGTTTTTTGGAGGTAGAAGTTGATTGCTCGCTCATGGTTAAAGGCTATTTTATATTAATCTCTTTGTTATCAAATGTCAAGATAAGTAATAAGCATGAATTTTTTAATAAATAATTAAAATTCAATTTTATTAAAATGACTACTTTTAAAAATTGATTGATGAATCGAAAACGAAACTTCTATTAAATAATTCTTATTGAAATTTCTATTGCATTAAATTACCATTCAGACGCATAAGTTCAATTTCGGATAATTTGGTATTGTATCGGGCAGCCAGTAATCGCGTGTAAGCATCTTCCAAGCTTTTCTGTGTCTCCCTTAATTCTAGATAAGTGGATACACCCAAGCGGTAACGTTCCAAAGAAATAAATACATTTTCTTTTGCAAGTAAAATATTGTCTTCTTCTAACAATAGCGCCTGCTGTTGCATTGTATATTCTTTATAAGCCTTGGCGATAGCAGTATTTATAGTTGCTTGTTGACTCTGGTAAGAAATTTTGAGAAAAGCAATGTCCAATTGTGATTGCTGAATTAAGCGTTTGGTATTGAGTCCATTTAAAATAGGAATTGTAACACCCAAGCCATAATTAAAGCCATTGTTTCTACTGTATAAAGGAGTAAAAGGATTTACTACGGCTTGATTGTCTGTTTTGGAATAATTATAATTAGAGTTAAAAGAAACAATTGGGTAGCGGTCTGCTTGTCTTTCCTTTAAAACCAATTGAGAAATGTCAATATTTTTTTTGGTAATAAGCAGAGTGGGGCTGGTATTTTCTAAGCCACTGATCAAATCCTGCAATAAAATTCGATTGTTAATTACAATGCTGTCATACACTTCGTATCCGACAGTCGAAGGAATATTCATTGTCAAATTCAATTGCTCTTTGAGCTGTGCAATGAGCGTTTGTTGTTTTAAGCGGGCTGATCTTTGGGCATTTAAATCTACTTTTGCTTGTAACAATTCAGGTTTTGCGCCTAATCCAACACTGAGTTTTTTTTCTGCTAATTTTACTCGCTCCTCGTTAATACTCATTTGTTCTTCAACTGCTTTTAACTGTTGTTTTTGATGAACAATATTATAATAGTTAACTAGTAATGAAGCAACAGAACTGATCATCTGATTTTTAATTGCTAGATCTCCCAGCTTTACAAACTCATTTAGTTTTGCCCTCGTGGTTACCATTTTATGACCATTGAATATTGTCCAATTAAGCTGGATAGTACCAACCAAGTTGTTCGAACGAATTCCATTGCGTTCTCTTTTGGTACCATCTGTAAATTTTTGCAGTTGGTCATTGTTGTTAAAAACAAAACCAGTGGTACTATTAATTCTGGGCATAAAAGCAGCCTTGGCATATGATTTATCTAGTGCATACGATGCTGAATCATTGCGTAACAATTCAATGTCATAATTATTTTTAAGCACAGTAGCAATCGCCTCTTCAACGGTTAAAATTTTTTGTGCAAACAATTGTTGAGCAGGCGTTAAAGCCAAACCAATCATTACTGTTAATAACCAATTTTTTTTCATTCTGCCATCATATTTTTAATTGATCAAACTGTTTTTTCCAATTCATCTAATTCACTCTTTTTCTTCTTGGAAGAAAGGAAAGAATACATTGCTGGAATAACAAATAAGGTAAGTACTAATGAAAATAATATTCCGCCTACAATTACAATTCCCAAAGGAATACGACTGGTAGATGCATCACCCAATGACAAGGCCAATGGCAAAGCACCTAAACTCATCGCCAAACTTGTCATAAGGATAGGTCTGAATCTAGCAACAGCTGCCTCTAAAACTGCGGCATTTTTATTTTGCCCTAATAATTGTTTTTGATTCGCAAACTCTACAATAAGAATTCCATTTTTTGTTACTAGACCAACCAACATGATCATTCCAATTTCAGAAAAAATATTGAGAGTTTGACCATAGATATGCAATGAAAGCAAAGCACCTGCGATTGCCAATGGAACTGTTAGCATAATAATAAAAGGATCGATGAAACTTTCAAATTGAGCTGCCAATACTAGAAAAATTAAAATCAATGCAAGTATAAAGGCTGCGCTAGTATTGCTTCCGCTCTCAGCATAATCTCTTGAAGCACCAAACAGAGAAGTGCTGAATGAATCGTCTAACAATTTTTTTGAAATATCTTCCATGGCTTTTATACCATCTCCGATTGTTTTTCCTGGGGCAAGTCCAGCAGATAAAGTAGCAGATTTGTACCTGTTAAAATGGTAAATGGTAGGAGGGGTACTTTGTTCCTCAATTGTAACTAAATTATCCAAAGAGATAGATTCTCCCGAAGCGTTTTTAATATAAATATTTTTTAAATCTGAAGGGTCATCACGGTCTTTTCTAGCGACCTGGCCAATTACCTGGTATTGTTTACCTTGTCTATCAAAATAACCTAGCCTTCGATTGCTCAGGGCCAGTTGTAGCGCTTCAGAAATAGTTTGAATGGTTACTCCCATGCTACTGGCTTTTAATCTGTCAATTGAAACCCGAAGTTCAGGCTTATTAAATTTCAGATCCGTATCCACGCCTTGAAAGACAGGATTTTTATTGGCTTCCTCTAAAAATTTCGGAAGCATTTCTTTAATTTTCGCAAAGTTGACATTTTGTAATACAAATTGCACGGGTAATCCACCACGTCTATTTACAGAAATAGTCTGTTCTTGAACTGCGAATATTTTTCCTTCTGAAAAAGACGGGGCATTTTTATTAATCATGTTTACAATATCCTGTTGAGATCTCTTTCTTTCTTTAGGATCTGTTATTACCGATCTAACAAAACCTGAATTGACTGAGCCTGAACCGGTGAATCCAGGAGCGACCATACTCATTAAAATTTTGTTTTCAGGAACCGAGTCAATGATAAACTGAGATACTTTATCTACATATTTATCCATAAAATCATAGGAAGCTCCTTCGGCTGCGGAAACGGTAAGTCTAAATTGACTTCTGTCTTCCATAGGAGCAAGTTCGGAAGGGATGTCTTTCCCTATCCAATAAATAACTCCAAAGCAGGCGATAATGATTAAAAAGGCAACCCATCTCAATTTCATAAAAAAGGTTAGAGAAACTCGGTATACATTTTCCATTCCTTTGAAAAAAGTTTCAGTGAAATTATAAAACCAAGAATTTTTATGTTTTTTTCTTGCCAGCTTAACGTTTAAAACTGGAGTAAGTGTGAGGGAAACGAATGCTGAAATTAAAACAGCTCCTGCCACTACCACACCAAATTCACGGAACAACCTTCCAACAAATCCCTGTAAAAAAATAACTGGAAGAAATACAATTGCCAGGGTAATTGAAGTGGCAATAACTGCAAAGTAAATTTCTTTAGAGCCTTCTTTGGCCGCCTGCCATTTGCTCATACCCTGCTCCATCTTTTTAAAGATATTCTCCGTTACTACAATACCATCATCTACCACTAAACCTGTTGCAAGTACAATGGCTAAAAGTGTCAACACATTGATGGTAAAACCAAAAAGGTACATTATAAAAAAAGCGCCAATCAGTGAAACAGGTATATCAATTAATGGACGAATGGCTATTATCCAATCTCTAAAGAAAAGATAGATAATCAGGACAACTAAAATGATTGAAATGATAAGCGTTTCCTTTACCTCAGAGATAGACCTTTTAATGAATCTAGTTTGATCCATTGCTATTTCCAAACTATACTCAGCAGGGATATCTTTTTTTATCTGTTCAAATCTTTTGTAAAACTCCTCGGATATGGCAACATAATTTGATCCAGGTTGAGGGATAATTGCCATTCCAATCATTGGAACGCCATTTGTTTTTAACATCGACTCCTCATTTTCCGGTCCTAAAATTGCTTCTCCAACATCTTTTAATTTAATGTCGGTGCCATTGATGTTTTTTACAATAATATTATTGAATTCTTCTTCCGTATTTATTTTCCCAAAAGTCCTAACTGACAATTCAGTAGCATCTCCTGAAATTTTACCAGAGGGAAGTTCTACATTCTGTCTTTGAATAGCAGTTTGAACATCACTCGCAATTAGTCCGTAAGAATTTAATTTAGCGATATCAAACCAGATGCGCATGGAATATCTCTTTTCACCCCAGATCTGAATTCCACTTACACCAGGAATAGTTTGAAGTCGCTCAAGTAGATTATTGTTCGCGTATTCTGTCACTTCCAACTGATTTTTGGAAGGACTTTTTACCGTCATGGAAATAATTGGGTCGCTGCTCGCATCTGCTTTTGATACCACAGGTGGAGCGTCTAAATCAGAAGGTAAAGAACGGACTGCTTGTGATACTTTGTCTCTTACATCATTGGCAGCGGATTCTAGCTCATTGCCTAATTCAAATTCTACATTGATAGCGCTGCTGCCCTGACTACTGCTACTGGTGATGTTTTTAACTCCTGCAATTCCATTGATGGCTTTTTCTAATGGTTCTGTAATCTGTGATTCTATAATATCTGCATTCGCTCCAGGATAAGAAGTCCGCACGGAAATATTGGGTGGATCAATGGCTGGATAATCCCTTACACCCAAAAATTTGAAACCAATCACACCAAATAAGATGATGACGATGCTTAGCACAACTGCCAATACCGGACGACGTAAACTTAATTCAGATATATTCACTGGTATCTTATGGTTTAGTTTTTAATTATTTTATTGACCTTTACTTTACTACCCTGTTTGATTGAAAGTAATCCAGTTAGCAAAACGGTATCTCCTGAATTTAAGCCTTCGGTTATTTCTACCTGAGTAGTTCCTCGGTATCCAGTAATTACAGTTACCATTGTTGCTTTGCCGTTCTTTAAAGTAACGATTTCTTTGCCTCTAGCTCTAGGAATAATTGCTTGAGTCGGTATCATGAGTGCAGAATCATTTTTGCCAAGAGGAATTTTTACTTTTATAAATCCACCCGCAATCATTGAGGAGTCATTTTTTTTCACCAATGCTTTTACTTTTAGACTTCTTGTTTCTGCAGCAATTGTATTTTCTGTTGCAATAATTTTTGCTTCAAAAACTGTAGGATTATTTTCAACAGTAAATTGAACAGCATTTCCATTCTTCATTGTTAGGCCATATTTTTCAGGAACGGTAAATTCCATTTTAAGTTGGCTCAATTTCCTTAAAGTAGTAATGATCGTTTGAGGAGAAACATAAGCTCCTTTGGTAATAGGGGTGATGCCTACTTTTCCACTGAAGGGTGCCCTCAAAGATGTTTTTGAAATATTGGTGCGAACGATATTGATGTCTGCTTTGATATTGTTTACTGCCAACACATTCAAATCATATTCCTGCTGACTGACTCCATTTATTTTTAATAGCGCGGCAAATCGCCCAGCAGTTTGTTCAGCTGTAGTTAACTGCACCAATAATTTTTGCAATTGTGCTTGCAAATCGTCATCATATAATTTTAGTAAAACGCTGCCTTGGCTAACATTTCCCCCTTCTTTAAATAACACATTGGTTACTCTGCCAGAAATTTCCGGGTGTAATTCTACCTCTTCGGCAGCCAATAAACTTCCTGCTACCTCGATTTCTTGGGATAGGGTTTGAGGGGCAACAATGTAAACGTCAGCCTTTATATCTTTTGGAGCAGTAGGTTTTGGCTTTTCAGTTTTTTCTTTAACCTCTGAACAGCTAAAAATAGCCATGGTTAAAACTAAGGACCAAATGCTGTAATTCAAATTCAACCTCATTGTATGGTGGGTTTTATATATTTAAAAGTAAGTGAAAAAAGTATATTTTCGAATTAATAAATTAAGAATGTGATTTTACTATTAAATTATTTTTAATTCGAGTTGCCTGGTGAATTAGCTCCTGTTTTTCTTTGCTTAAAATAGTAACATGCCCCATTTTTCGCCCTGGCTTAGTTTGTTTTTTTCCATAAATATGTACAAAAACATTTTCTAACTGCATAATCTCGGCTAGCCCTTCATATACAGCAGGACCGCTAAATCCTTCCGCGCCAACTAGATTAACTATGGCTGCAGGCAAAATATGCTCAGTGCAACCTAAGGGATAACCTAACATTACCCTCCACAACATATCAAATTGAGAGGAGTAGTTGGCTTCAATCGTATGATGACCGCTATTGTGAACCCTTGGTGCGGTTTCATTTACAAGGACCTGATCATTTGAGTCTACAAAAAGCTCAACGGCAAAAATTCCTGGACTATTTAATCCCTTCACCACTTTCATAGCTACCGCCTCCACCTTCCACATTGTTTTTTCTGAGAGGTCGGCAGGGCTTAATTGGTAATCCAATAAATTTAGTCTTTGGTCAAATACCATGTCTACTGCAGGATAAACGGCTATTTCACCATTGTCATTGATGGCAATCATCACTGCAATCTCTTTTTTTATAGTAACCATTTTCTCTAAAACAGCCGGCCCATTGAAACCTTTTTCGAAATCAGCTTTTGTATGAATGATTTGCACTCCCTTACCGTCGTATCCTCCTTTTCCAAGTTTATGAACCGCAGGTAAAAGATGTTCCTGTTGAAGAAGTTCTTCTTTATTTTGAGTGATGACAAAATCGCTTGTAGGAATTTCTGAGTCTTTGTAAAATTGCTTTTGAAGTATTTTATCTTTTATAATTCTTAATGCCGATGGATGAGGATAAATTTTCACACCCTCCTGTTGCAACTTTTCAAGGGCTTCTTCATTGACACTTTCAATCTCAATAGTGAGCACATCCAAATCTTTACCGAAATTATATACATCATCAAAATTAGTAATATCACCTTTTGTAAAATGGTGACAAAGGTGGGCTGATGGACAATCAGGGTCGTTTTCCATCACAAAAGTTTCTACTGGATAATTGGCGGCTGCTTGTAAAAGCATCCTCCCAAGTTGACCTCCACCCAATATTCCTGCCTTAGGCTGCCCTTGGGAACCGTTTTTGGTGATTGAAGAAGAGCTTTTAAAATTAGATTGATCTGAGTGGGCAAGCTTTTCCAAAACTTTGAATTTGAGATTTAGAAATTTTTGAACTGCGAATGTAACCTAAGCTAGCGAAAATTCTCCTTTATGAGCGTATTTTATTTTAAGTAGACAATAGATAATTAAATTAAACTCTCAGAATGAAAATTTAAAATTCGCAAAAGGCCAGAACTGTTTCAAACGATTATTTTTTGACTGATTATATCTGTTTCAATTACATATATTTTATGTTTTGATATACTGTAAAAACTCTTTTAACAGCTCATTTTTCAATAAAAATCCTAATTTTACGTTGAATAGGTTTAAATCCAAAAGTAGTAATTATGTATATCCTTCGATGTTTTTTTTCCTTGATATGTTTTTTATTAAGTGGATCCACCGCTTTGCTTTACGCTCAAACTGATTTTATCAATTATTCTAAGTTTTTAGGAAAGCAAGTTGATTTGGTTTCGAAAACGGAAGACACATTAAAAAAGCAATTTGAAGAAAAGAAACTTCATTGGCCCCCTCAACAATTATACCTACGAAGTTTTAAGTATGATCGACAACTAGAAGTATGGGTAAAGGATGAAAAAAAATCCACCTTTAAATTATTCAAGACATACAAAATTTGTATGCAAAGTGGTACAATGGGACCCAAGCGAATGGAAGGTGATTACCAGGTGCCTGAAGGATTTTATTATATCAATGAATTTAATCCTAGTAGCAACTATCACTTGGCTTTGGGCTTAAATTACCCCAATGCTTCAGATAAATTATTGAGTAATTCTTATCGCCCAGGTAATAGTATTTATATTCATGGAAGCTGTGTTTCTACTGGATGTATTCCTATAAGTGATTTCCCTATTGAAGAATTATATATTCTGGCAGCACAAGTAAAAGAAATTGGACAGGATTTTATCCCTGTGCATGTATTCCCAATAAAGTACAATATTAAAAAGTCTGCCGAATATCTAGCATTAGAAACCAAGGATAATAAGCCCTTGCAGCATTTTGCAGGAACATTACAATCTGCATTTGAATATTTTGAAACAAAGAAACAATTGCCGGTGATACTTATTAATAAGCAAGGGCAATATATTGTCAATTAGACATTTCTTATTTATTGAGTTTTCAATAAAACTTGAATGGTTTCTTTTGTTTTTTGACTCAATAATTGAGTTCTTCCTTCAGTTAATTGTTGAATAATCTGATCGTTGTAATGCCGAATGGTTAGTAGTGTACAATTTTTTTCAATTTGAACATCGAAAAATTCACTTGCAGCCAAGGCAAGTCTTTCAATTTTTTCTGGGCGATCGTCCATGCTGCAAAGCAGACTGATGGCTCCATTTTGAGAAAGGCTGGGTCTGATTTTATTTTCTAAGAGTAGGTCATGCAATTGGGCTACCAACTTATCTTCCACAAAAGAATAATCCCTTGAACTAACCTGCATCAGTACCTGCTGTTCTTTTATTACAATGATTGGCGGTAAATGATTAGTTGGCACACTGCTAATAACGGTACCTGGCAGATCAGGGTTTAAAAAACATTTCACCAATAACGGAATCCCTTTGTTTTGAAGTGGCTTAATGGTTTTTGGGTGTATAACCTGCGCGCCATAATAAGCCATTTCAATCACCTCTAAATAACTTAGTTGATTAATTATTTGTGCAGCTGGAAATAATTTAGGATCTGCATTCATAACCCCTTCTACATCTTTCCAAATTGTTTGGCTCTCTACATCCAACATATTGGAAAAAATCGCTGCGCTGTAATCGCTGCCCTCTCTGCCAAAGGTGGTACTTTCATTTTCATCTGTAGCGCCTATAAAACCTTGTGTGATTATAATGTCAGAATGGTCAAACAAAGGTTTTATAATTTCATTGACCTTATGTTGACTGAATTGCCAATCAATATTGGCTTCCCTAAAATTATCATCTGTTCTAAAAATATCCCTAACGTCTATCCATTCATTGTTACAGTGGATGCTGTTTAGGTATTCACTGATACAGACTGTGCTTAGTAATTCTCCGCAACAAACTATTTGATCGTAGTAATAATCATAGTCTCTTACTGGTTTATCATGAAGCAGCCATTCCACTTCTGTAAAAATATTTGAAAGTTCAGCTACTGGATGATTGTTTAATTGTTGAGATAGCGTAAGGTGCAGCTGCTTTACTTGGTAAAATAAAGAAAGTGCTTCCTCTTTGTTACCAGCAAAAAAAGCACTGGCCACTTTTTCAAGATCATTGGTAACCTTGCCCATTGCAGAAAAAATAATCAAAATTTTTTCACCCTTATGTTGTTGAATGATTTTGGCAACATTTTGAATTCTTTCAATGCTATTGATACTTGCACCTCCAAATTTAAAAACCTTCATTTATGATAAATATTTAACTAAGTACAGAATTAAAATAATCTTTGTTTTACTCATTTTATGTTGCAAATCTAAATTGTAAAATTCGCAATCTAAAATTAACCTGTTTGAATGATAGTTGATTGAGTAAACGACCAAGTAAATCCGTGAATTTTTAAATTTTCAGTTCCTTTGACTTTGAAAGTTGAGAAAATAAAAATCCTAATTTTTGGGATTATAGAGGCAATTTTAAAAGTCAATAGGGGAGGCTGAGTTTATTTAGCTGTTAAATGCATTTTAATTGTTGCTTCTTTCATTACTTTTACAATATAATTAGTGGAGCGTTATAAATTTATAATGAGTCGAACTGTTGTAAAATTTGTAAAGAATTAAAACCTTTTTTAGCGTTTGAGATATGAATGATATAATTATTTCAGTAAAAAATTTAAGAAAAAATTACGGCCTTTTTGAAGCGGTAAAGGATATATCATTTGATGTGTTGGAAGGGGAAATATTTGGATTGTTAGGACCCAATGGTGCTGGAAAATCTACTACCCTTGAAATAATGGAAACGCTGCGTCAAAAAACAAGTGGAGAAGTGATAGTAGATGGAATGAACCTTGATCAAGAACCTAGTAATATTAAAAAAATAATCGGAGTTCAATTGCAGACTTCTGGATTTTATCCTGGATTAAATTTATTGGAGTTGATAGAATTGTTTTCAGGATTATACAATCAAGAAGTAGATGCAATGGAATTACTTCAATTGGTAAATCTTACAGAAAAAGCGAAGAGTAAATACAAGCAACTGAGTGGTGGACAAAAACAACGGTTTTCCATTGCCACCACCCTCATCAATCAACCAAAAATTGTGTTTCTAGATGAACCTACAACTGGCCTTGATCCTCAGGCGCGTCGTAATTTGTGGGATTTAATAAAAGCTATCAGGGAAAAGGGAACCACTGTAATTATTACTACCCATTATATGGATGAAGCAGAGCAATTGTGTGATCGTATTGCCATTATGGATGAGGGGAAAATTATAGCTTTGGCCTCCCCAGATAAGATGATTGATGATTTAGTGGCATCAGGTTTTGAAAAACCTAAACCAATAAAATCAGCTAATTTAGAGGACGTTTTTATCAACCTTACTGGTAGAGCAATGAGAGCAGAATAATTTTTATATTTTATAAACAATCAAAACAAAGCAATGAAGCAATTTTTTTTAGCATTTAGTGTATCCATGGTGGTATGCCTTACAATTCAAGCACAGACAAAACCAAAGTTAAAAGTTGTCAATCCAGCAGCTCAACAAATTTCAAAGCCGCTTGCTAAAACGCAGATGAGTATTTTAAAAAATTTAGAAGACTCCTTCAGTTATGCATTGGGATTAAATATTGCTAACAATCTGATTAAGCAGGGTATTGATAAAATTAGTAATGCAGCTATGCAAAGGGCAATGGATGATGTATTTAATAAGAAGCCCTACTTGATGAATGAGCAGCAATCGAATTCTTGTATTCAAGAAAAAATTCAGGGTAGTATGGCTAAAAAAAATGAGTTAGTAAAATCTCAAGGAATTGCTTTTTTGGCAGCTAATAAAAAGAAACCAGGCATTATCAGTTTACCCAATGGTTTGCAATACGAGGTATTAAAGAAGGGTGATGCAAATTCTGCAAAGCCAGCTTTGCAGGATACAGTAGTAGCGCATTATGCAGGCACTTTAATCAATGGTTTTAAATTTGATAATTCTTATGATAGGGGTGAGCCGCTTACTATTCCGGTTGCAGGTGTAATTAGAGGATGGACAGAAATATTGCAGATGATGCACATTGGCGATAAATTCAAAGTATATATTCCTAGTGAACTAGGCTATGGTGAAAGAGGGGCTGGTGCAGATATACCTGGAGGGGCTGTATTAATATTTGAGATGGAGCTTTTAGGCATCAAACCAGCAATTACAAAATAACAATACAATCTAAATTAAAATTATGGAAGATCTTAGTTATCCAATCGGTAAATATGTTCCGCAGCCATTTTCTGATGATCTGTTAAAAGAGAGACTCATTGCAATTATGTTTTTGCCAAAGGAACTTGAAAATACCATTCAGGATTTAGATGAGTACCAAATTGAAACACCTTATCGACCTGATGGATGGACGGTGAAGCAATTGGTTCATCATATTGCAGACAGTCATATGAATGCATTCATCCGTTTTAAACTAGGTCTTACGGAAGACAATCCTACTATCAAGCCATATCTTCAAGATGCTTGGGCGAATTTGAATGATAGTAAAATCGTTCCAATCAACGTTTCAATTACTTTGGTGCATGCCCTACATGCTAAGTGGGGAGCCTTATTAAATGGAATTACATCTTCAGATATGGAAAGAACGGTCTATCATCCAGAACAAAAAAAGGAGATTACTCTTTGGCATATGCTAGGCGTTTATGCATGGCATGGTAAGCATCATGTGGCACATATAAATGCGCTTAAAGAAAGGATGAAATGGTAAATTAAGTTGACACGAAAACATTGATTGGATTATTATACCAACAATGTTTTCGTGTCTCATTAAAATGGTTAGCATGAATTGGAAAAAATTGTCTTCTGAATATCTCTCCAAGCATCCTTATTTTACTGCGAGAAAAGATGTCTGCCAAACTCCTGGAGGAAAATTGGTAGAGTCTTATTACGTGGTAGAGTTACCGACAACAGTCTGTGCATTGGCGATTACCGAAGAAGGCAATGTATTGATGGAAAGGCAATATCGACATCCATTGGAAGAGACTATTATTGAATTACCAGGTGGCTTTGCTGATCCGGGCGAAGAACCCTTGGTTGCTATTGAGCGTGAGCTACTAGAAGAAACAGGGTATGAATTTTCCTCTATTGAATGTGTAGGAAAGGTTTCTGCTAATCCAGGTGTATTGTCGGGGTATACTTATTTGTACCTAGCTCGAGGAGGTAAAAAAGTAGCCTCACAAAGTTTGGATGCAAATGAAGAAATTGAACTGCTGCAGATCCCATTGGAGGAACTGAGATCAATGCTTTCTAAAAATGAGATTGTTCAGGCTTTGCATGTAAGCTGTCTGTTGTATGCTTTTAAAAAACTAGATAACGAAAAGGGTTAGTGAAATAAAAAGCAATTGTAATTTTTTTTGATAGAGCGCAGATCAGAACTTGAGTTTTTTATTTCTCCACTATTGGTTGGTTTTTAAAAATGCAATCAATTTGTCTATTGCTTTTTTTCTATGGCTGCAAGCGTTTTTTTGTTCGGGATTCATTTCTGCAAAACTGAGTTTGGATCCGGAAGGTGAAAATATCGGATCATAACCAAAGCCTTTTTCTCCTCGCTCTTCTGAAAGAATTTCTCCTTCGCAAATCCCTTCAAATTGAAATTCTTTTCCATCCAATAGCAGTGAAATGACCGTCCTGAACTGAGCTTGGCGATGGGTAGCATCAGACATCAACTGCAAAACTTTTTCAATATTAGCCTTAAAAGATCGGTCTTCGCCAGCAAAGCGTGCACTTTTTACACCTGGCGCACCGTTTAGAAAAGATATTTCTAAACCAGTATCCTCGCTGAAGCAATTTTTTCCAGTAAGCTGTTGAATGGTTGTAGACTTTTCTGAAGCATTGGCTTCAAGGGTATCATGTGGTTCTGGAATATCGATGTCTATTCCAGCTTCTTGCAAGGTAATAATGGAAAATTGATTTCCTAAAACCTGCCTTACTTCATCTACTTTGTGTTGATTGTTAGTAGCAAAAATGAGGGTACTCATAAAATTAGATATTGAAAATTTGTTGAAGGCAGATCCACAACTTGGTTTTTTCTGCTTTGTTATCTTGAAATTCTGACAAGGGTGGTGCAGCTAAGTAAACCTGGTTATTATATTTTTGAATTTGATAAGTTGGGAAATTAACAGGCAACTCAATTTGACTGGGTTCTACGCCAAATAAAAATACTTTTTCGGATTGTAATTCTGTTGTAATGAGTTGATAGTTAACTGAAGGATTTTTTTTTGTATTTAAAATAGCCACATCCTCCATTGTTAAGTTGCAGGCTGCTAAAATACCCAATAAAAAATTCAATTGATTGTCTGGCAGATATAAGGTCTCTTCACTTTCCACTAAAATCAGTACCTTTTTTTGATTGTTGCCAAGGGTTAAAAAGGCCTTTACTTCTGAATTTGTTTCTATTTTGGGGGTATTCTTTAAATCAATAAGAGAATGGGTATAAAGTTGCTGTAAAACAAGTGGAGGAAGTTTAATATTGTCTAAACTCATAAAACGTCATTTTACTCTGTATTTTATTTTGTTTCTTTGCAGTAAAATTAAGGATTATGGAATCAGGAGCAGGATTTAATATCACTAAAGTTGAAAAAAGCAAATTAGCGGGTATCGGTTTAGAAAATGTGCCTTTTGGGAAATATTTTACTGACCATATGTTGGAAGTAGATTATGAAAATGGCCAATGGCAAAAGCCAAGTATTGTGCCCTACCAATCTCTACAATTATCACCTGCATTAGCTGGTATACATTATGGCCAATCTATTTTTGAAGGAGTAAAGGCTTATAAAGATCAGGCGGGGAACCCGCAGTTATTTAGACCAAAAGATAATTTTAAGCGTTTTAATATTTCTGCAGCAAGAATGCAAATGCCTGCTGTACCTGAAAGTATTTTCATCGAAGGCATGCGTTTGTTAATCGATATCGAGCGTAACTGGATACCCGAAGCTGCGGACCATGCATTGTACATTCGTCCTTTTATGTTTGCTACTGAAGAAGCCATTGGAGTAAAGCCTAGCAATAAGTATAAATTTTTAATCATACTAAGTCCTACTGGACCTTACTATGCTGCTCCTATGAGAATTTTGGTGGAGGAAAAATATGTAAGAGCGGTAGAAGGTGGATTTGGTTTTGCGAAAGCAGCAGGTAATTATGCTGGTGCACTTCTTGCAACAACTGAAGCAAATAATAAAGGCTATGATCAGGTATTGTGGATGGATGCCATTGAACACAAATATGTACAGGAATGTGGAACAATGAATATTTTTTTCATTATCAATAATATTGTAATAACACCTGGGTTAGCGTCGGGAACAATATTGGAAGGTGTAACAAGAGACAGTGCCATTGTATTGTTGAAAGAAATGGGATACCAAGTTGAAGAACGCTCATTGAGTATCGATGAAATAATGGAAGCCCATAAAAAAGGTCTTGTAAATGAAATATTCGGAACGGGTACCGCGGCAACTATTTCATTAGTCAAAGAATTGAAGTACAGGGATTTTGACATGACATTTGAGGTAGATAAATGGACCATCGCTCCAGAGGTAAAGCGAAGGATGGATGCGATTAAATATGGTTTGGAGCCAGATACTCATGGTTGGCTACTTAAAATCTAAAAATATAAAAGCAGATCAGTTGATCTGCTTTTATATTTTTAAAGCCCTTCTAAAAGCACCCTATTCCGAAAGGAATTTCAAGTAAATTATTGACTTTATTTTGTCAATAGCTTCTACGTATAGGCGCATACGTTTTTTTTGGTAGACCTATTCATTTCTGCCTCTTTTTTATTCTATTTGGCTGTTTTTTAAAGATTTTCACTTGTGATAATTGCTAGAAATCCAAGTTCTAAATCTTGGGTAAAGGTTTATTTTATTTTTTTAAAAGGTTAAATCTCAAGGGGTAGAGGAATAAAAAGGCTAAAATTTTAAAGTTTTAAAGGGTGATTTTAAGTGTATTTTAGCTCAATCTAGGGCAGTTCAAAAAAAACTAATTATTAATTTTCTTTTTTTAAATGAGAATTCATACCTTTGCCGTCCAAAAAATAAAGGGTTAAAAATGCCTACAATACAACAGTTAGTAAGAAAAGGAAGAGAAATTATTAGAGCCAAAAGCAAATCAAGAGCTTTAGATGCTTGTCCACAGCGCCGTGGTGTATGTACAAGGGTGTATACAACTACGCCTAAAAAGCCCAACTCAGCTTTGCGTAAAGTGGCAAAAGTTCGTTTAACCAATAAGATTGAGGTGATTGCCTATATCCCAGGTGAAGGACATAATTTACAAGAGCACTCGATCGTATTGATACGTGGAGGTAGGGTAAAAGATCTACCAGGTGTACGTTATCATATCGTGCGTGGTAGTTTGGATACTGCCGGCGTAAAAGACCGTAAACAGAGTCGTAGTAAATACGGAACTAAGAAAGTAAAGGCAAAAAAATAATTTAATAAATCAGGTTTCACGTTTATCGTAGATCGATAAAAAATAAACAACAATGCGTAAGACACAACCAAAAAAAATACCCTTAGCACCAGATCCTAAGTTCAATGACAAATTAGTTACTCGTTTTGTAAACAATTTAATGTGGGCTGGAAAGAAGAGTGGTGCTTATATTATTTTCTATGATGCTTTAGACAAAGTAGCTAAAATAACAGGAGAGAATGGTTATGAAGTTTGGAAAAAAGCATTGGGTAATATCACTCCTGGAGTAGAAGTTCGCAGTCGTCGTATTGGTGGTGCTACTTTTCAGATTCCTGCTGAAGTACGTACCGACAGAAAAATTTCTTTAAGTATTAAGTGGATGGTAAAATATAGCCGCGATAGAAACGGTCGTAGCATGTCTGATAAATTAGCGAATGAAATAGTAGCTGCAAGTAAAGGTGAGGGAGCTGCTTACAAAAAGAAAGAAGATACCCATCGTATGGCTGAAGCCAATAAGGCATTTGCCCATTTTAGAATCTAATTCATTTTTTTTAAAGTTTATAGAGAGCCTTCCGTAAAACGGAAGGCTTTTTTTGTTTTCAATATTTTTTAAGTCATTAAAAAATCAGGTACTGTAATCATGATTTCCTATCTATTTTCTCTCCCAACAACTTTCTGTGATTTAAGTAAGTAATTTAGTGGTCGCATAGATTACAAATAATAGCATGCTACTGCTTTAATCAATAGTCTTTTTGAAAAAGAAAATAACCATCTACACTGCATCTGCTATCGTGGTAGCCAATATGATCGGCACGGGTGTTTTTACTAGTATCGGTTTTCAATTATCCGCCGTTCAAAATACTTGGAGTATTTTATTGCTTTGGCTACTGGGAGGTTTACTTGCTTTATTTGGAGCATTTGCCTATGCTGAATTAGGAACTCATTTCAAACAATCTGGGGGCGATTATATTTATTTATCAAGGGTCTTTCATCCATTGATGGGTTATCTTTCTGCTTGGGCAGGCTTAACGGTTGGTTTTTCTGCTCCCGTTGCATTGGCAGCAATGGCTTTTACAAAATACCTTTCTCCCTTTGGGTTGAATGGAAATATTTATTTAGCCATTGGTATTATTTTACTAATCGGCTTGCTACATAGTTTTACCATCCGTCATAGTAGTAAACTTCAAAATATTTCAACCCTTATAAAAATAACGTTCATAGTTTTATTGGTGGTAATAGGATTCTTAATTCAAGGAAATGTAAATACTGCATTGAATTGGACAAATAGTTGGAAACATGAAGTGACGCAATCTGGCTTTGCAGTCTCGATGGTGTATGTAGCATTTGCTTATACAGGCTGGAATGCCGCTGCCTATGTGGTGGATGAAATAGAAGACCCTTCTAAAAATCTCCCAAAAGCTTTAATAGGCAGTACCTTATTTGTAGCAATCGTTTATGTATTGTTTCAACTGGTTTTATTAAAAAATGCTTCAGTGACTCAACTTCAAGGAAAGGAGGAAGTAACTTTTATCGCTTTTGATAATTTACTAGGTTCTGCTGGCGGTAAGTGGGTGAGCATTTTTATAGCGATACAATTGGTGGCTACCATTAGCTCTTATTTATGGGTAGGTCCAAGAGTGACATGGGCAATGGCAAGTGAAAATAAATTATGGAAACCATTGGCTAAAAAAAATAAACATGGTATTCCGGTCGCAGCTATTTGGGCACATGTAACCATATCGATTCTTTTGACATTAACGGGTTCTTTCGAAAGAATATTACTGTATGCAGGCTTTGTACTTCAATTGATGGGATCTCTTACCGTAGCTACTAGTTTGTTTCTTCCAAAAAATAATTCCGCTACTTTTAAAAGTCCTTTTAAACCAGTATTACAAATTTTATTTTTATTATTTAACGCATGGGTATTGGTATTTACGCTTATTGATCGACCGACGGAAAGTCTAATTGGATTAGCAGTATTAGGGTTAGGGGGGATAATTTATTATTTTGATCAGCCTTCTATTTCTGTTGATGAAGTAAGTTAGAGATTTATAAAACCATAAGACTTTCTAATTGATTAAAAGCTTTTAAATAATTGACATAAAAAAACCGGTAATTTAATTTACCGGTTTTTAAGTTAAAGCTCTTTTATTTTTATGTTTCGATAACAAACCATATTGCTATGATCTTGCAATGCTATCTTTCCTTTTTTGAAAGTCCCAAAGCCTGGCATGTTTTTGAATTTGCTGTTGGCTAACATTGATCTCCAGTTATCATCCCAAAGTTGAGTGGTAACTACATTGGTTCCATTTAAGAAGAGTTGAAGTTTTCCGTTCTTTGAAATAATTTCAACCTCATTCCATTCGCCTACTGATTTAACGGACTCTTTTGAGCTAGAAATTAAATCATACAAATCGCCTGCTCTATGTCTTATTAATTTACCGTCTGGATGACCGTCATTGTCTAATACTTGCATCTCCATACCTGTATTGTAAGACTCTTTATACTTTGTAGGATCTTCTACTACATAAAAAATAATTCCGCTATTGCCATTTTTAGCAATCTTCCATTCAAGTTTTAAATCGAAATCGCCGTATTCTTTGTCAGTGACCAAATCACCACCACCACTACCTTGCGTTCTCTGTTTTTTATCAGTCAAACAGATGGCACCATCTTCCACATTCCAAATTCCATCTGCTTTATCTTTTCCATAACTGTGCCAGCCTGTAGTAGTTTTTCCATCGAAAAGAGAAACCCAACCGTTGGATTTTTCACCATTAGAAATATTGGTAGAATTTGAATTGATGTTTACACTGATACAACTTGTCAAAATGCAAATAGTAGTCGATAATAGCAAGATTTTATTTTTCATAATTATTTAGTTTCTTCCTTAAGTAATAGGATGTATTTAACCATTGCAATCGCATCTTCTTTTGAAAGTTTTGGATGAGGAATCATTGGAATTTGTCCCCATACACCTTGTCCGCCTGCAATTACCTTAGCCGCCAACTTTTCTTGGTTTTCTTGGTTATTTTCATATTTAGCAGCTACCAATCCATAAGCTGGGCCAATTGATGCTTCTCTTAATTTGTGACAAGTAAAACAATCCGATTTTGCAACCAGATTAAGTCCTTTTTCATAATCAGGATTGTCCGTTACAGAAGTTACAGCCTTTGCAGCTTCTTTGGTTTCTGCAGTAGAATTAGAATTGCTACCACAAGCAAATCCAAAAAATGACAATGATAATACGATACAATATTTTTTCATAAAATAAATTTTATCAAATTTAATAAATTTTAAATTTTAATTGACTAAAAAAAAATACTTTTCTAATTAATTTATTTTTGAGAAAAGTAAACAATTTGTGATTTTAAAAATTTAAATTGTTTTTGTAATTCATTTTTGGAACTGATGGTTGGTATTTTTCTGAAATTGAATTGATGTAAGTTGTGAAGGAAATGATTTCTTGAAATATTTAAAACTACAATACTTCAGTCATCTTCACATTAATTAAAATTATATATTTGTATATTGTTTTATCATTTAGATTTTTAAAAATCAATCATGTCTGGAATATTGGATCTTGTAGGTAATACTCCCTTGGTGGAATTGAAGAAAATAACAGTTAATAAGGGTGTGACTATTTATGGCAAGCTAGAGGGAAATAATCCAGGAGGAAGTGTAAAGGACAGGGCTGCTTATGGAATGATAAAAGGCGCCATTGAACGGGGTGAAATAAAGGATGGAGTAAAATTGATAGAGGCTACCAGTGGAAATACAGGCATTGCACTTGCGATGATTGCGAGTTTATTTGGAGTGCCGATAGAATTGGTGATGCCCGAAGATGCGACGCGTGAAAGAATATTAACCATGGAAGCTTTTGGTGCCAAGGTAACGCTAACGCCGAAGGCTCAGTCAATGGAAGGGGCGATCGATTATGCGAATGCCCAACTTTCAAAGGGTGGATTTTTGATGTTGAATCAATTTAGTAATCCAGATAACCCTGGCATGCATTATAAAACTACGGGTCCTGAAATATGGGAGGACACCAATCATCAGGTTACCCATTTTGTTTCTTCGATGGGTACTACGGGCACCATCATGGGGGTATCGAAGTATTTAAAAGAACAAAATCCACAAATACAAATTGTAGGTTGTCAGCCTACAGACGGATCGAAAATACCAGGCATTCGAAAGTGGCCAGCAGCTTATATGCCTTCGATATTTGATTCGAAGAGGGTAGATCAAATTATTGAAATTGATGAAAAGGATGCTCGAGTAATGGCCAAGAGATTGGCGAGAGAAGAAGCTATTTTTAGTGGCATGAGCAGTGGTGGAGTCGTTCATGCAGCCATAGAATTATCAAAACAGCTTAGCTCGGGGGTAATAGTCTGTATTATTTGCGACCGAGGGGATCGTTACCTTTCATCAGACCTTTTTGACTAAGGGTCTCTGAGGGTATTGAACTTTGAAATATCATTGTTAGGTTATTAATACATATTTTCCATCTGTTAGTTATTTCAAAAAAAACCATACCTTTGCGGCGCTAAAATATTGGGCATGTTAGAGGGTATTGTGTAGTAGCCTCAATTTATTTAGCATACTATGAGAGTAAAATAAATCATATCAAAGCAACCCATCACTTACGGGTTTTACAAGCGCCTTCATTTTTTGAAGGTAACTGGTTCAATGTAGCATAAGAAAATGGGGTAGGAAATACAAAGCTCTGAAGCTAAATAAGGAAAAAAATCAAACACAATTAACAACTAATCAATAAACAAACAATTCAATGGCAGATTTACGTTATCAGCGAAATTTTGGTATTGCGGCTCATATTGATGCCGGCAAAACAACCACCACCGAGCGTATATTATATTATACAGGGGTGAATCATAAAATAGGTGAGGTGCATGATGGCGCCGCTACAATGGACTGGATGGCCCAGGAACAAGAAAGAGGGATCACTATTACAAGTGCTGCAACTACTTGCTTTTGGAATTTCCCAATGTTAAATGGCAAGAAAACGCCTGATACGCATCAGTATAAATTCAATATCATTGATACTCCAGGTCACGTGGATTTTACCGTTGAGGTAGAGCGTTCCCTTCGTGTATTAGATGGTTTATTGGCTTTATTTTGTGCAGTTTCTGGGGTAGAGCCTCAGTCTGAAACCGTTTGGCGTCAAGCAAATCGTTACAAAGTACCACGTATTGGATTTGTAAATAAAATGGATCGTGCGGGTGCAGATTTCTTAAATGTGGTAAAGCAAATTAAAGAAATGTTAGGAGCCAAAGCAGTTCCTCTACAGTTACCAATTGGTGCGGAAGATAATTTCAAAGGCGTAGTAGATTTGATCACTATGAAAGGAATGGTTTGGGATGAGGCTGGTCAAGGAATGACTTTTAATGAAGTGCCTATTCCAGAAGATATGGTGGATGAAGTGAATGAATGGAGACAGCATTTGATTGAAGCAGTAGCTGATTATGATGACAAGCTGTTGGAGAAATTTTTTGAAGATCCTAACACGATTACTGAAAATGAAATTCATGAAGCAATTCGTAAGGCAACCATTGATATCAGCATTATTCCAATGATGTGTGGTTCTTCTTTCAAAAACAAAGGAGTTCAAACAGCATTGGATGCTATTGTTCGTTACTTACCTGGCCCAATGGATATTGAAGCGGTAAAAGGAACCAATCCAGATACTGGAGAAGAAATTTTCCGCCATTGTGATGTAAAAGAACCATTTAGTGCCTTGGCATTTAAAATCATGACCGATCCATTTGTTGGACGTTTGGCGTTCTTCAGAGCTTATAGTGGTCGTTTGGATTCTGGTTCTTATGTTCTAAATACCCGTACAGGTAAGAATGAGCGTATCAGTCGTATCATGCAGATGCATGCCAACAAGCAAAATCCAGTTGATTTTATTGAAGCGGGTGATATTGGCGCAGCAGTAGGATTTAAGGATATCAAAACAGGAGATACCTTGTGTAATGAGGATCAACCAATTGTATTGGAAGCGATGACTTTCCCAGAACCAGTAATTTCAGTTGCTGTAGAGCCAAAAACTCAGGCTGACGTTGATAAAATGGGTATGGCAATTGCTAAATTGGTAGAAGAAGATCCAACCTTGCGTGTAAAAACAGATGAAGAAACTGGCCAAACCATCTTGAGTGGAATGGGTGAGTTGCATTTGGAGATCATTGTTGATCGTATGCGTAGAGAGTTTAAAGTTGAAATTAACCAAGGTGCGCCTCAGGTTGCTTATAAAGAAGCTTTCCAAAATACGATTGAACATAGGGAAACACTTAAAAAGCAAACCGGTGGTCGTGGTAAATTTGCCGATATCGTATTTGAGATTGGACCTGCAGATGAAGAGTTTTTGAAAGAGGGTAAATCTAACTTCCAGTTTGTAAACGGCTTATTCGGTGGTAGTATTCCAAAAGAATTTGTACCTGCTATTCAAAAAGGTTTTGAAACTGCGATGACTACAGGTGTATTGGCTAGCTATCCAATGGAGAGCATGAAAGTACGCGTATTTGATGGTAGTTTCCACCAGGTGGATAGTGATGCGATGAGTTTCGAATTGTGTGCTAAGCAAGGTTATCGCGAGGCTGGTCGTAAGGCTAAGCCGGTATTGCTTGAGCCAATTATGAAAGTAGAAGTGTTGACTCCTGATCAATATATGGGTGATGTAACCGGTGATTTAAACCGTCGCCGCGGTATGTTAGAAGGAATGGATAGCAAACATGGCGTTCAGGTAATTAAGGCAAAAGTGCCATTGAGCGAAATGTTTGGCTATGTAACTCAATTGCGTTCATTGTCATCAGGTCGTGCTACTTCTACGATGGAATTTAGTCATTACAATCCTGCACCTAATAATATTGCAGAAGAGGTGATTGCTAAACAAAAAGGAAAGCAAAAATCAGAAGATTAATCTTGGTCTTTGTGCCCTTGATTGGGCATCAAGAGAGATTTTTAATTTATAATTTAACCCCGTACTAGCTAGTACGGGGTTTGTTTTTTTTGGATCTATGATAGAAATTTCCTTTGGAATAGAGTGCTTTTACTTTTTTGCCTTGATGCAAAAAAGTAACAAAAAAAATCAATCCGCCGCGGCGGACTAAAATCAAGGAACTCGCCAGCAGGGTTGGCTACTTCAAAGGGCATCCTGGCTCATCCGCCGTGGCAGATTGATTTTTTAACGGCTGACAATTCAAATTTCTAGCACTTTTTATTCGAGGGCGTCAAATGGAGGTTCGACTAACTAATAGTGCGAAATTAAAATATTGTGTTGCCTTAAAGGAGATGCTTCCGCCGCGGCGGATTGATTTTTTAACGGCTGATAGTTAAAATTTCTAGCACTTTTTATTCGAGGGCGTTCAAATAGCTATTATGTCAAATTGCTTGACCCGACTTTTTGAGGGTGAACTCAACTATATATGCCTGAGATTCCTTTCGGTTAGAGTGCTTTTTTTACGGCTGATGTTTAACATTTCTACCACTTTTTGTTTAAGGGTGTTGAACAACTATTGTGTCAAATTGCCTGGCCGACGTTTGATTGATGACAAATTATTGGAGTTATTATTGCTATTTTACTGTGAAAATCAATGTTTTAAGGGGATAATGGGTAATCAAATTAGTATTGGCAATCCTTATACAGACTGCATTTCGGTTGGTTTTTAGTAAAAAAGGAGAAAAAATTGAAAAAACTTTCAATTTTCCCTTTGTCATTTCAAACCATCCCCTTACCTTTGCACTCCAAATAAAAAAAACGAAAGTTTAAAGTTCTTTAAATATGTCACAGAGAATCAGAATCAAATTACAGTCTTACGATCACAACCTGGTTGATAAGTCAGCTGAGAAAATCGTAAAAACGGTACGCAGTACCGGTGCAGTAGTAACAGGACCAATTCCTTTACCGACGCACAAGAAAATTTTTACTGTATTGCGTTCTCCTCACGTAAATAAGAAAGCGCGTGAGCAGTTTCAATTGTGTACACACAAACGTTTGTTAGATATTTACACTAGCAGCAGCCGAACAGTGGATGCACTGAGTAAGTTGGATTTACCAAGTGGTGTAGATGTTGAGATAAAGGCCTAATGAACCTTCCCGGTGATTCGGGAAAGGCAGAAGGTTAGTTCTTAGAATTAAAATAGTGAACATCTAACTCCGTTATTAATCGGAGCGCTGGATAAAAAATAAATACAATGAAAAGTATTATTGGAAAGAAAATTGGCATGACCAGTGTCTTTGACGCAACAGGTAAGCAAACTGCTGTTACGATCATTGAAGCAGGTCCTTGTGTAATCACCCAAAAGAAGACCGTTGAAACAGACGGTTACAATGCACTCCAAATTGCATTTGGTGATAAGAAAGAAAAGCACTCCATCAAGGCTGAGGTTAATCACTTCGCAAAAGCCCAAACATCCCCTAAAAAAGTAGTTAAAGAAATACGCGATTGCGATTTTACCGAAGCGGTTGGTGAATCTATCACAGTTGACATTTTTGCCGAAGGCGACAGTGTTGAAGTGGTTGGTACTACCAAAGGAAAAGGTTTCCAAGGTGTTGTAAAACGTCATGGTTTCCATGGTGTAGGTGGACAATCTCATGGTCAGCATGATCGTTCAAGAGCTCCAGGATCTATTGGTAATTCATCGGATGCTTCTAGAGTATTCAAAGGAATGAGAATGGGTGGCCGTATGGGACAAGATAGAGTAAAAATGAAAGGATTGAAAGTGGTGAAAATATTTTCTGAAAAGAATTACATATTAATAAGTGGTTCTGTACCAGGTCACAATGGTTCAATCGTTTTAATCCAAAAGTAATTAACAACTGTCGGTGTTTTTTACACTACATTAATTTGAATAATCATGCAAGTAGATATTTTAAATATAAAAGGCGCTAAAACAGGAAGAACCATCGAGTTACCTGAAGAAATTTTTGGTGCAGAACCTAACAACCATGTTATTTACTTGGCTGTTAAGCAATACTTAGCTGCTCAGCGTCAAGGAACGCATAAGGTGAAGACCAGAGCGGAAGCAAATGGTGCATCTAAGAAACTTGTAAAACAAAAAGGTACTGGAGGCGCTCGTAAAGGTAATTTACGTAGTCCTATTTATAAAGGTGGTGGTTCTATTTTTGGACCAAAGCCTCATAGCTATGATTTTAAGTTAAACCGCAAGGTGAAAGATTTGGCTAAGATTAGTGCACTAAGTTACAAAGCAAAAGAAAATGCCATTGTAGTAGTTGAAGATGTAGTAATGGAAAATCCAAAGTCGAAGGAGTTTGCTGGAATTTTAAAGAGTTTAAATATTAGCGATAAAAAGACATTGTTTGTTTTACCTGAAGATAGTGAGAATGTTTACCTAAGCTTGAGAAATATTCCTTCTGTACAAGGTACTTTGTTGAGTGATGTAAATACCTATGATATCGTAAATGCTAGCGTGCTAGTTTTTACTGAAAGTGTAGCAAAGGTTTTCATGGAAGAAGAAGCAGTAGCATAAAGTAAATGTGATCATCCGTTGATTGAATAGGTTTATCCAATTTTAATTTTCAGATTTTCAAATTTTTAAATTTTCAAATTAATTGACATGAAATTGTCTGAAGTTTTAGTTAGGCCGGTATTATCTGAAAAGATAAATAAGCAAACAGAGAAAATGAATCGCTATGCTTTTATAGTAGGCAGAAAAGCGAATAAGATTGAAATAAAAAAGGCTGTAGAGCAATTTTATGGAGTACAAGTAATTGATGTAAATACTGCGGTAATGCCAGGTAAGGCCAAATCAAGAAATACCAAAGCTGGTGTAGTATCTGGTCGCAAACCTGCTAAGAAAAAAGCGTATGTTACTATAGCAGAAGGAGAATCAATTGATCTTTACGGAACTATTTAGAACCAATCAAAAGATCACAAAAAATAATTATTAACGAATGGCATCAGCTGCCGCAAAAGTTGAATAAAAATATAAAAAATGGCACTTAGAAAATACAAACCGACCACAGCAGGTACAAGATGGAGAATTGGTAATGCGTATGCAGAAATTACTACCAACGTTCCTGAAAAATCTTTGCTTGAACCACAAAAGAATACTGCTGGTCGTAACTCTCAAGGCAGAAGATCAATGCGCTATATGGGTGGTGGAAACAAAACCATGTATCGTTTAATAGATTTTAAAAGAGATAAGAAAAATATTCCAGCAACAGTAAAGAGTATTGAGTATGATCCAAATCGTACTGCATTTATTGCTTTGTTGAATTATGTAGATGGTGAAAAGCGTTATATCATTGCTCCTAATGGTTTACAAGTAGGTGCTACTGTTTTAAGTGGCGACGATGTTGCACCAGAATTAGGGAATGCTTTACAATTAAAGTTCATGCCGTTGGGTACCATGGTGCACAATATTGAAATGCAACCAGGCCAGGGTGGAAAATTAGTTCGTAGTGCTGGAGGAAGTGCTCAGTTGTCGAATAAGGAAGAAAAATATGGTATTTTAAAAATGCCGAGTGGTGAGTTGAGAAAAGTATTGATTAATTGTTATGCAACCGTAGGTGTGGTAAGTAACAGTGATCATAATTTGGAGAGTGCAGGTAAGGCAGGTAGAAATAGATGGAAAGGTGTAAGACCAAGAACTAGAGCTGTTGCGATGAATCCAGTGGATCATCCGATGGGAGGTGGTGAAGGTAGAGCATCAGGTGGTCATCCACGTAGCCGTACAGGTAAATATGCAAAAGGGCAGGTTACTCGTACAAGAGGTAAAGGTTCTGACAAGATGATTATTCAGAGAAGAAACGGAAAGAAAATAAGTAACAAATAATTTAATCATTGTTAAAATACTCCGATGACAAATTGGGGGAGTCAACAAAAAAAATAACACTATGGCTCGTTCGGTAAAAAAAGGTCCTTATGTAGATGCAAATTTGGAAGAAAAGGTTGCAGCTATCAATGACGGAAAAAACAAAAAAGGGGTAATCAAAACATGGAGTCGTCGTTCTACAATAACGCCAGATTTCGTGGGACATACCTTTGCTGTTCATAATGGAAATAAATTTATTCCTGTTTATGTTACAGAGTTTATGGTAGGTCATAAATTAGGTGAATTTGCACCGACAAGAAATTTCAGAGGTCACTCAAGTAAAAAGATATCTTAATAAGTAGTTGATAGTTTAGCGTTTGGAATTGAAAAATTTTCAACGACAAACAATAGACGATAAACAACAAATACATTTTAAAAATGGAAGCAGTAGCTAAACTTAACGATTATCCGACATCACCACGTAAGATGCGTTTATTGGTTGATTTGATACGTGGAATGGAAGTGGAAAAGGCTTTGGGAGTTTTACAATTCAGTACAAAACATCCGTCCGAGCCTTTGTTCAAATTATTAAAGAGTGCGATCAACAATTGGGAGCAAAAGAATACAGGAGTAAAGCCAGAAGATGCCAAATTGGTAGTAAAGACCATAATGGTAGATTGTGGAAGAGTTATCAAGCGTATGCGTCCTGCACCGCAAGGTCGTGGATACCGTGTTCGCAAACGTAGCAATCATGTAACCTTAATCGTAGATAGCAAAAGTTAATCAATTAATTAAAACGAATTAATCAACAATATGGGTCAGAAAACAAATCCGATTGGTATCAGACTAGGAATCATCCGTGGATGGGACAGTAATTGGTATGCACACAAAAAAGATTACGGTAACAAATTAATCGAAGATCATAAGATCAGAACTTATTTGAATGCTCGTATCAACAAAGGTGGTATATCTAAAATTGTAATTGAGCGTACGCTTAACAAACTGATTGTTACTATCCATACTTCTAAGCCAGGTATCATTATTGGTAAAGGCGGTGGAGAGGTTGATAGAATTAAGGAAGAGTTAAAGAAATTGACTGGTAAAGATGATGTTCAAATTAATATTTTGGAAATTCGTCGTCCAGAACTAGATGCACAAATTGTAGCAGACACAATTGCTCGTCAGTTGGAAGGAAGGATCAACTTCAAGCGTGCTGTGAAAATGTCCATTGCTTCTGCATTGAGAATGGGTGCTGAAGGAATTAAGGTAAGAGTAGGTGGTCGCTTAGGTGGTGCTGAAATTGCGCGTAGTGAGGAAATTAAACAAGGTAGAACTCCATTGCATACTTTGCGTATGGACATAGATTATGCGAATGTTTTTGCACAGACTGTTTACGGAAAGATTGGTATCAAGGTATGGATTTGTAAGGGGGAAGTTTTAGCAAAAAGAGACCTTAACCCTAATATTTTAGCAGGTGGTGGAAAAGAAGGTGCACCAGAAAGAGGATTTGATAACCGTGGTGGTGGAGATAGAAGAGATGATAGACGCGGAGGTGGAGCAGGTGGAGATAGAAGAGGTGGTGGCCGAAGTGGTGGAGCATCAGGAGCAGGTGGAAGAAGATAATTAATTTAACCAATGAGAAAATAACGTAGCGACTCGAGAGAGAAGATACGGAATTGAGAATTTTCAAATTATTAGAAATGTTACAACCGAAAAGAGCAAAACATAGAAAGGCACAGAAGGGCCGAATCAGAGAAACAGCAAAAAGGGGTACTACCATTGCGTTTGGTTCATTTGGTTTGAAGGCACTAGAACCTATTTGGTTAACGAACAGGCAGATTGAAAGTGCTCGTCAGGCAATGACGCGTCATATGAAAAGGGAAGGAAATGTTTGGATCAGAATTTTTCCTGACAAGCCGATTACTAAAAAGCCAGCTGAGGTGAGGATGGGTAAAGGTAAAGGTAACCCTGAATATTGGGCTGCAGTAGTTGAGCCAGGTCGCATTTTATTTGAGGCAGATGGTGTTTCATTGCAAACTGCAAAAGAAGCATTTGAACTGGCTGCTCAAAAATTGCCTATTGCAGTTAAGTTTATTGTAAGAAGAGATTATCAAGCATAATGAGCAAATGAGAAAATTGGAAGGGTAGTTCAAAATTAAAGTTCAACTTTTCAGTTTTCAAATTTTCAAATTTTCAAATTAGAATATAATGTCAAAGAAAGTAGATTTTTCAACGAGTATTAAAGGATTAGGCAAAGATGAATTGAAAGCTAAGATCGCTGAAGATGAATTGCGTCTAAAAAAAGTATCCTTTGCTCATACGATTACTCCTTTGGAGAATCCGGTAAGCATGCGTTTATTGCGCAGAGATATTGCCCGTTTGAAAACAGCATTAAGAAGTCTAGAACTAGGTTTATAAACAAACCATAAATTTTGCAACAATGAGCGAATTAGTAACAACCGTTGAAAGAAACTTACGTAAAACCAAAGCTGGTGTAGTTACCAGTAATAAGGGTGATAAGTCTATCACCGTGAAGGTTGAAAGAAAAGTAAAGCATCCGCTATATGGTAAATTCGTAAAGAAGTCTACCAAATTTCATGCGCATGATGAAAAGAATGAGTGTAGTATTGGAGATACTGTAAGGATCATGGAAACTCGTCCGATCAGTAAGACCAAACGCTGGAGACTAGTAGAAGTAATTGAAAAAGTAAAATAATCAATGCAAGCGCTATGTGCGTTTAGCTATAGTAGTTGGTAAGGATTTAAAATACATTCGCTGTTTAAATAAATAAACAGCATTAAGCTAAAAGCTAAAAAAAATGATTCAGCAAGAAAGCAGATTGAACGTTGCAGATAACAGTGGAGCTAAAGAGGTATTGTGTATTCGTGTATTGGGTAACTCTGGACAAGATTATGCAAAAATTGGCGACAAAATTGTGGTTACAGTAAAAGATGCAACTCCTAATGGTGGTATTAAGAAGGGAACTGTAAGCAAAGCTGTAATTGTTAGGACAGTAAATAAGTTACGTCGTAAAGATGGTTCTTATATCCGTTTTGATGACAATGCAGTAGTGTTGTTAAACAATTCTGATGAGCCAAGAGGTACGCGTATTTTTGGGCCAGTGGCTAGAGAGTTGCGTGATAAAGGTTATATGAAAATTATTTCACTTGCTCCTGAAGTACTGTAAGTGAATGGTCAACTGTAAATGGTGAAAATAGTGCTGTTTACGTTTGATTGACATATTTGTTTCAATAAGAAAAAAAGCCGAAGGGCGCATTAATAAAATGAGTACAAGATTTAAACCCAAGTTCAACATTAAAAAAGGTGACAACGTAGTTGTTATTACTGGCGAAGACAAGAATCTTAAGAAGCCTCGTAAAGTGTTGGAAGTGATTTTGGAAAAACAACGTGTTTTGGTAGAAGGTGTAAACATCGTAACCAAGCATACCAAACCAACCTCACAAAACACCAAAGGTGGTATCGTTAAAATCGAGGCGCCTATCGCTATATCCAACGTAATGCTTTGGGATGCAAAAACTGGCGGTCCTACTAAAGTTAAACGTAGCAGGGAAGAAGGTAAATTAATTAGAATATCTAAAAAATCAGGGGAGGTTATAAAATAATGAGTACAACAACTTACACTCCAAGATTAGCAGACAAGTACACCAAAGATGTG
>Ga0214919_10002313_pt1 | contig 30065 bp, 22 predicted proteins | sample LL1503_MetaG_FD_177994 | JGI IMG/M metagenome (GOLD analysis project Ga0214919, IMG submission 177994) | Freshwater microbial communities from Lake Lanier, Atlanta, Georgia, United States - LL-1503 | ecosystem: Environmental > Aquatic > Freshwater > Lake | place: USA: Georgia | collected... | reverse complement strand
GTTTGATATATTTTCCTGAGTATACTCGGCAAAACCATCAAAGTAGCTAAAACGTTTTTTATATTAGAAATATCAAATTTTGCAACTGGAAAAAATGTGATTTTATCGTGCTTATAAAACGATTGAATAGGGCTTTTTACAGAAGAGTCTAAAGGGGCAACTATTAAAACTTCGGAAACGTTCTTAATCCATAAATTCATTTCACGAACGTAAGGTTCATACCCAAAATAGTTTTCTAGCTCTTTGCCATGAATCACATGAGTTATAATTGCAAATTTCATCCTGATTTATTTTTTTTGCAGTAGCATGGTCAAATGCATACATTTAAACAAACAACTATCAGAAGTAGCTGATAAATCCCAATCTTTTTTATGCCATTTTTTTCCAATCTTTTGTTTTTTTTCTTCGGAAAAAAAAGGAATGAAATTCATAACAAAATACCATTTGGCTCGTCCTAAAAGTCCATGACGCTCAACAATATGGAATGCCTTGTCAAATTTAGAATAGGTTTTTTTAGTAAATGGCCATTCCCAAGCTGCATCAGATTGAAACGGGCGATAAAGCATACGCATGATTTTTATTGGCAAACTCGTTTCCAGCGGGTCATAACTTATAATTATACCATCTGGAGCTAATTTTTCATTGAGTTTGTCAATCAAGACATCAGTGTTTTGAAAATGATGTAAAACCCCATAGGCATAAATCATATCGAAATCTTTTTCTACAAATTCTTCTGAAAGAAAATCAGCTGCAATTGCTTGAGCATTTGGGTGAAGTTGTATTCTAGCAGCCAACTTTTTAATAGCAACATCGCTCAAATCTAAGGCTGTATATTCTTTACTGTGCTCCGCTAAATATAGGCTCCAATAATTACCCTCGTAACAGCCTAAATCTAAAACTTTCTTACCTGACAAATCACCAAACCAAACCTTATGAATGTCATACGATTCGTTTAAAATTCCAATATCTTTTCGTATTTTTTTTAGCGTTTGTTCCCGAAAATAATACCAAATTCTTGTCGGCAAATTCTTTGTAACGCTTTTTTGATTATAAAATTCAACTTGTTTTTTGTTGCTTTCTATAATTTTATCGTGTGTATTCATTTTTATCTAGAGCGGTTTATTAACGAGTAATGAAAACCAACCTACTGTTCTTCCAATAAATTCGGTAAACGATTCCATTCTTTTGTCTGTTGTAAATATATTGCTAAATCTTATAAATGTCAATAATATAACTATTACATTCCATTTAAATTTAGCTTTTAATGAAGGATTTGGGTATTTCACTCTCCATACATACCAACCATTTCTAACTACCATTTTTCCATATTGATATTTATTAGGTCTTCCCGACTGATCATGAAAATGCCCTAATTGGGCATTGGTATTGACATATAGTTTGCCGGTTTTTGATAATCGAAGCGTAAAATCAGCATCTTCATACAAACCATAGCCTTCAAAATATGTAGAAAAACTAAAACTCTCAAACACATTTTTTTTATAAGAAGCAACACCACCCATAAATTGCTCTACTTCATAAATTTTTCCTGATGGTGGTAGGCAACCAATACTTCTACCATTTGAAAACTCTGGCATAAAACCTGGTTTAACATTTGTATCCAAACCTAACTTTTTTCGTAATACAAATCGAGAACCATCTTTTTTTCTCCAACCATCATAAAAAAATTCTCTAATGGTTGGAATATAATTATCAGAAACTTTTTCCCAAGAAACCTCATTAGTTATATATCCTCCAACACCTAGAGCATGAGGAAATATCACATAGGTTTTAATTAATTCCTCAAAATAAGTTGGTTCTAAAAAAGTATCATCATCAAGAAAACAAATTACATCTGTAATATCTCCAACTCTAGCAATTCCATAATTTCTTTGTTTGGTTAAACCCCTATGCTCGTTCGGAACTTTAAAATATTGCAGATTTTGAAATTTATTATTTTCTAAAATTGCTTCAGTTTCGATATTTATTGAACCATCGATAATTAAAATCTCATTGGGGTAAAGTGTTTGTTCCTTCACTGAATTTAATAATTTCAGCAACGGATCAGGGCGCATATATGTACAAATTATAAGTGTGAAATTCATATTTTACATGCTCTTTAAATTATATATTCTTACTTGAATTTACTTTTTGATAAAATTTTACGCTTTGTTTGGCAACTACTTCAATACTAAATTTTTGTGCTACTTTTTTTCTTGCTGCAATCCCAAATTGATTTCTCATTTCGTTATTTTCTAACAATTCTAATACTTTGACTGCAAATTGTTTATGATTTTTAGGATGAACTAAAAATCCATTTACAGTATCATCTATAACTTCGTTAGCCCATCCTATGTTAGAAGCGACTATAGCTTTTTGCATAGCCATCGCTTCTATCCATGATACAGGCAAAGCCTCGGCAAAAGTAGGAAAGACACAAACAGTCGCTGAACTAATATAATGCTGGATATTATTATAGGGAACACTACCTATATAATTGACATTTTGCAATGCATCTTTATCAAACAACGATTGCATCATTCCCCATGTAGATGTATTTCCTGAAATTATATCCGAAACATCTCTACCTATCAAAATTAGTTTTACTTGTTTATTTTGTTTATGCACTTCGTTAAAAATCAGAGGTAATTCTAAAAGTCCTTTTTTTCTAATTAAACTACCAAAATAGAGAATCGTATTTTCCTGCTCTTCTGATTTATCACCAAAAGCAAAATTACCAATATCAATACTGTTTGAAATTATAGTAAACTCTTTTTGTAATCCAAATAATTGTTTAGTAACTACTGCGGTATAGTGACTAACCGAAAGCAAAGAATCTGCATGTTGCAAAGCTCTTTTTTCATGATATTTGTTAATTAATTTTACTGGACGTTTATCCAAATGACAAAAGTAGGTATCAGATCCATGTAACCTTATAACAATAGGACATTTGGGCTTTATATAGGAAGTAATTCCTGTCCAATCGGGTGCTTCAACAATAGCTAGTTGATGATTTTCAACTAAAAGATTAATAAGTCTTTCAATTTTTTTTTGGGTCAAAAGTCGTGAAAACCCTTTTAGTTTTATATTCCTAATCTTATAATAGCTAATATCATTTTCTTCGAAAACTTCATCTTCTTTTTGTCCATAAACTAAAACAAAGACTTGATGACCAAGAAGAGTTAATCCTTTGGACAAATTCAAAATACTTGTTCCTATTCCTCCAGACGAACCCATTTTTGGATGTGGAAATTCTGGTGTTAGAAAAGCAATTTTCATAATTCCTTCTTAGTTATTTCCTCTATAGCCTTCCATATCCTTTCAGAAGCTTTTTGGGGTGGATGTTGATTAATTATTTCAAACCAATGCTGAGCATTTTTGACAACTGTTGTATCATTAGCAACCAAAATCTTTTCTATTTGTTTACCCATTTCGGCAGGATTGGTAAACCAATATACTGAATCTTTTGAAGGCATCGACCTAAAATGTATAAAGTTATATATTTTTTCAACAGACCAATTTGGAAATTTTTCATTGACAACTTCATAATTTATGAATGCACAAGGTTTCTTGAAGGATACAAAATCAAAAACCATTGAAGAACCTAAATTAATGACAAACTCCGAGTGAAATATAGTATTCATTTGAAGTATTAAATCCTCTTTGGTAGGCAAAACAGTACTCCAAGTGTCTCCTATATTTTTCCATAATGGAGCAATAGAGATAATAATATTCTTATATTTTTCTAAAACAAAATCAAATCTATCCGAAAAATCAACAGGACAACGTCTAAAAATAATTCCTAAATTATACCCTTTTGCATTTAATTGTGCTACTGCTTTTGCCACATCAAGTAAATACTGAGGATCATTGGGAGAAGTGGTTACATCATCACCAGAAAAGCAAATATATTTTTTAGATAAATCCAAACCATATTCTTTGAAGAAAGTCTGCTTTGAAACTATAAATTGCTTCTCAAAATGAGGTTCAAATTGTGGTGTTCCTGTGATATAAATTTGACCTTCATTAATTTCAGGATAGTAATATTGTAGTTCATTCTTCATATGTTCACTCCAAACGAAATAAAAATCAGTATCAATAATTTTTATGCCTTTGGGCAAATTGTCCCACGAAAAAATAAATGTTGCTGTAGGTATTCCTATATCTTGAGCTGCAAGAATGGGAGCAACTGCAGTCGTTATTCTTTGATTAGTACAAAAAACGAGAGCTGGTTTTTCTTGCTTCAGTGTTTTTAGACTATCAAAATATAATTTTGTCTTTCGTTCATGTAGATTAATCTTTTCTTTAATTCTATTTAGTCCTTGAGGAGAATTATTCAAAAAAATTATAAATTTATGAACCGTATTTTTTATAAAGGACTTTACATTTTTATTTGTCAAAGGAAATCTATAAGTGTCATAAACAGTATCGTTAGCTCGAACTATATTTTGATTTAATTCAATTTGAATTTGGGCATTTTTATAAAATTCGGTAAATGGATGAATTCTTGGATTTTCAATTTTTATCTCTTTAAAACCTAATGGTTCTAAATTAAATGGTGTAGCGTTCCAAAAAATAATATCAAAACCTTTTTCTAGTCCCAAATTATGAAAATTTGTAAAGGCAAAATTCCTCAATCCGATACCATCGGGAAGAAATATAAATATTTTGTTATTACTTTTTTTTGTCATTATTTCAATAATTGTGCAGCATTAATCCATTGCCAAATATGAAAGCTACTTTGATTATCTCCTTTAAAAAATAAATCCAATTCGGTTTGCAATGTTTTGGAATCAAACCAATGGTGATTTTTCAATAGTTCCACTTCAGCTACTACCCAATCTTTTAAGTCTTCAGAGAGCCATTCTCTTTGTGGTGTTTGTAATGGTCGTTTTGGAGCCAAAACTAAATCTTTTTGCAGAAATTTTTCGGCTATTTTACGCAACATCCATTTCTGAACTCCATTCTTAATTTTGAAATCATTTGGGCGACTAAAAACATATTCCACCAACTCATAATCCAAAAAAGGTTCCCGCAATTCTGTACCATACAGCATAGAAATCCTATCATTAAAACGCAAAGCACGTGGGATTTTAGTGTAAAATAAGTCCCGGTATTGAAGATTTAGCAAATTATCATCAAATGGTTTTGGATATACTGTTTTTAGAAATGTTTTGGCAAAATCCACATTCAAAACATTAATTCTATAAGGTGATTTTGAAACACCTTGTATAACATTTTGATTGTTATGTAAATAATAATCATATCCTGCCCAAGCTTCATCCGAACCTTGTCCGTCGAGTAAAACCTTCACCCCGTTTTGGCTAGATGTTTGGAATATTTTTGAGTAAGCAATTGTTGGAATGCCACCATAAGGTTCCGCCTGATGCAATGCCATTTTTAAGGAAAGTCCAGGAATTTCTTTAGCAGAAAGTGGACAAATTGTCAAATGAAAAGGGCTGTTTTCCAACATGGCTTTTACCCATTTTATTTCATCATATCGTTCATCATTAGTTATAAAAGTAAAAGCTTCAACGGCTGATTTATCAATATCTTGCTGGTCAATCAAAGCCAAAAGCGTACTAGAATCCAAACCACCGCTAAGGTTAAAACCAACAGGAACATCTGCTCGAAAACGCAAATTGATTGATTTTAAAAGTAAATGGATAATGTATTCTTCCTCATTTTTATCAAATTGATTTTGTAGTAAAGATAGGCTATCTTCAAAATGATACCATTTTTTTAGCTGCAACGAATTGTCTTTTAAAGTCAAAAAATGTCCGCCAGGCAACTGTTCAATATTTTGCCAAAAAGTTTCATTAGGCAAACCATAACTACCTTCTGAAAAAAAGTTGAGCCAAACTTTATCATGAGTGGCTTTAGGAATTCCAGCTGCAAAAAGGGTATTAATTTCTGAAGCAAAATAAAAAGTGGAATGATCAAAATAATAATAAAAGGGTTTCACACCAAATCGATCGCGAGCTGCAAAAAGAGTTTGTTCTTTTTTATTCCAAATAGCAAAAGAAAACATACCATTGCATTTATCCAAACAGCTTTCACCCCACTCTATATATGCATTCAACAACACTTCGGTATCTGATTGTGTCTTGAAAAGATATTTAGTTTGAAGTTCGTTTTTTAATTCAATATAATTATAGATTTCTCCATTGAAAACCAAAATAAAATTTCTGCATTCACTTGTAAAGGGTTGATTGGCATTACTAGACAAATCAATAATACTTAAACGATTGTGTCCTAAAACTATTTTATTTTCCTCACAATAAAAATCCATAAAATCTGGACCACGATGTTTTTGGATTTCCAACATTCGTAAAATAGTTGGCTTGGTGGCTTTATGACCTATAATTCCAGCGATGCCACACATTTTAAAACTGTATTTGAGTGAGCAAGTTTTCGGCCATTTCCCAATCTTTCATGGTATCAATATTTACATAATATTGTGGATTACTTTCAATATAGGCAATTGATTTTCCATAAAGACTGCCTTTCTTAATTACTTCTGTTTTAGTAATATATATAGAACCATCCCGATGGTACGCCTTTGGCAATTCTTGACGTCTAGGAATAATAGAATCTTCTCCAGTGGCAATTTTTAATAATCCGTTCTCACTATCTTCAAACGCCCAATGTGGATTATACTCATGCGGAATTGGCAATACACTTATCAAACAATCTGCATTTGAAGTAATGAATTGTTCAATGGCCTTGTCTATAAATCCTATTTCTCTAAAAGGTGTTGTGGGTTGTAATAAGCAAACAGCATCAAAAAAAATATTTTTACTTTCAAAAAAAGTAATAGCATGTTGTACGACTTCGAGAGAAGTAGAATCATATTTTGCCAACTCCTTAGGACGCATAAAAGGTGGTTTACATCCAGCTATTTCGGTAGTAATAGCAATTTCTTCGTCATCTGTAGAAACAATTATTTGAGTCAGAAGTTTTGATTGTATTGCATCATGAATAGTATATTCAATCAAAGGTTTTTTACCAAGAAGTTTGATGTTTTTTTTGGGAACACCTTTGGAACCACCACGAGCAGGAATTATAGCTAAGATTCTCATTAAAAGGTAATCGTTTTATGAAATTGCAATGGTAATTCTTTTAATAAGGTCGCAATTTGTTTGCCTGCATCTCCACCACCATAAATAGGGGAAATTTGTCTGTTTTCATTAGACAATATACTTATAATAGCAGAAATAATTGCATCTTCATCATAATCAACATCAACAACATTATTTCCTCTATCGCGTCTATTTTGACGCGAGCCAATATTAACCACAGGGACCCCTAGATAGGCACATTCTCTAATACCAACGCTTGAATTTCCTACTAAGCAAAGCGATGAATTTAATAAATTTAAAAAATCAGCTGCTTCCATATTTTTGAAAAAATGAACATTATCCATTTTATATTTTTCTCGGAAGGCTCTTATTCCAGTAGAAGTTCCATCGGCACCAGCATCAACATTGGGCCAAAACCATAAAGTAGGTTTGTTTATTTTTTGTATAGCTCTTAGTGTGGCCTCAATATGTTTACGTGAATCTTGGTATTCATTGGTAACAGGATGTTGCATCACAACGATGAAACCATTATCCAAAATAGGTTGTGAACCTACGCCACCATATTTTTTATAAGGATTGAAAGTCAATTTACTGTATTTAGCCACTTCTTGTGCGATGTCTATAGAAGGACAACCTGTATTGAAAACCATGGCTGGATTTTCTCCTAGTTGAACTACCCTTTGTTTGGCATTTTCAGAAGCTACAAAATGATAATCGGCCAATTTGGTTATAGCATGTCTAACCTTTTCGTCTATGTTTCCAGTAACTTCTCCACCTTGAATGTGCGCCAACGGAATATTCATATAAGAGGCAGCAATAGCAGTTGCCATAGTTTCAAATCTATCGGCTACTGTTACTACAATATCTGGACGAAGATTATCAAAAACAGTTGACAATTCTAGTATACCAATACCAGTAGTTTTTGCAGCCGCAGTAAGATTTTCTCCTTCTAAAACATTAAACACTTTGGCAACAATTTCAAAACCATCTTTTTCAATATAATGCACAGCACTTCCATACCTATCTAGCAAAGCCGAAGAAGAAACAATAAGTTGCAACTCCAATTCAGCATGATTTTTTATAGCAGTTAAAACAGTTTTTACTCGGCTATAAGAAGGTCTTGCGGTGATCACTACAGCTATTTTTCTTTTGGTACTCATTCTAAATCTTCTTCATTCAAAAAATCCCATTGATACTTATTAGTTCTTAAATTTTTTCCAAGTACTTTTTCAAAATCAGCAGCAGAAATTCCAAATCCTTTTGGCTTTTTGGTTTCCAAATCATCAAAGGTAATGCTATGCCCTTTTGGTAAATTTTTATTAATTGCTAATGATTTTTCGAAGATAGCTTTTAATTCTAAATAACTTTCATTGGTATTTTTATCTATCGGATTAGTAGTAGCAACATGAATAGCATTTACCGCTTCTACTAATTGTTTAGTTTCTTCCATTGTCAAAGAAGCAATAGCATCTGGACCAAACAAATCCCGATGAAAAACCACATGAAACTCTAAAATTTCAGCTCCCATGGCAACAGCTGCTATACCTGTTGCAATTTTTGCAGAATGGTCTGAAAAACCAACAGAAACTTTATATCTATCTTTTAATTCTGAAATGACATTAAAACCATATTGTTCAGGTTTTGTTGGATATGCAGTGGTGCATTGTAAAATAGAAAAATCTACTTTCTTACTTTTTAAAAATGCAACCGTGATATCTAATTCTTCAAAACTGCTCATCCCTGATGAAAGTAGTAATGGCTTACCTGTTTGAGCAATTTTTTCTAATAAAAGAAAGTTAGTTACTTCCCCTGAACCAATTTTATAAGTTTGAACTCCAATTGCTTCTAGCCAATCAACTGCCAAATTACTGAAAGGAGAACAGATGAAATCCAAACCTACCTCATCACAATGCTTTTTAATGGCTTTCCATTGTTTCAAACTGAATTCAATCCTTTTCCAATAATCATAACGGGTAGCGTCTTCTTTAGAAAATTGCACACGAAAAGGCTCTTGAATACTACTTTCCGCTTCGGCTATGTGCATTTGAAATTTAATAGCTTGAACACCAGTTTTGGCAACAGCATCAATATAGGAATGCAATATTCCTATACTCCCATCGTGAGCTTGTGCAATTTCTGCTATTAAATAAGGTTTTGTGTGCATCAGAATATATTGAAATGGAAGTAAAAATAAGTAATTTTCTGGTTTCCAATAAATTTTCGCTTCGTTTAATTTAAGGTATTGTCATATTCCTCCTCTGTGAATACATTTCGATTCTTTATTAATTTTGTAATATTTAACAGCATATCTTGAATTTTACTCAAAATAATGGGGTAAAATCTATATTGGATTTTAAATTATAAAATGAGTATAATAGCCCAAAGAAATAGCAAAATCGGTCTGTGTTTCATTGAGTAATATGTTTCTACAATATTGATAACCTTCTGAAATTTCATTGCAAATTGGGAAAGTTAGTATTTACAGCTTGAAAAGTACCATCTGTTGAACCATGATTGTATTAAAATATTTCTCATCATCATTTAGCAAATGACTTATTTTATTCACTGTAAAAAGTAGTTGATCAGAACAGATTATGTGGAGATGAGTAATAATAATCTATAGTTCTCAATGCTAATTTAACTTCTCAATCTTTTAGTCTAAATCCTTAACACTTTAGCTTAATTTTTAACTAAAAATTTGTTTCTTGTCATTTGTTATTTTAGTCTAAAATTTATAAAATAATTTAAATATTATTTTAACAATCTTTTTTTTAAGTCTATAGCCAATATATTTTTGGTTTCTTTTTCTACATTCAGAACTAATACTTGATTTGTTTATTTCTTTTGGTTGAGAAAGGTTAACCTTTTGAACCTCTATCATCCAACTTTCAACTTTGTTTCCCATGTGAAAAGCGTAATTATTGTAAGTTGCCAGTCTCATTTTGCCAGATAAATCTATTGGTAAATCAACATATTCGTATTCAGAATTATAACCAACCAATGTTAATGAAGGTTCTTTTGGTATCGTTGTGAATAACAAATCTCTTTTTACAGTCAAAATTTGATGCGAACTTCCCATAATTGCTTTAATATTATTATACTCAATAACAGGCCATTTTAATTTGGAATTTTGCTCTTTTTCCCAATTAATACTTTCTAGAAACCTGTTATAATTATTAAAGTTTTCTTCAATAGTTTCTAGTTTAAAATTCACCTTTTTTAAAAGAATTTTTTGCATAGTTGAAAATGTTGCATAACTATGTAGTGTTCTTACTGAAATAGGGGAAACAGAGCCTACATTGGGAATTGAATTAAATAATTTTTCTATATTCTCTTGCCATCCATTAACAAATAAAATATCAATATCAGAAATTGTAATAAACTCTTCTCTTGCCATTCTAGCTGCTCCAATTAATGCATCAATTTTTCCTATATTTTCTTTATGATGAACTACACAATTAATAATGCCGTCTTCAAATAATTGATTTAAATAATCGGTAACTATTTTACAACTCCCGTTATTAACAAGTGTAATTTCACAATCATTGTTTTTTGTTGTAAAAGCAGAATTGACTGAAAGCTTTAATATATCAAAAATATCAGCATAATACCCCTCTAGTTTCGGAATAAATGCAACTATGATTATTCGATGATTTGATTTTAAATCGATTTTATTTTCCTTCTTTTGCGGGTTCATTCCAACTCTCATATCTAATTAATTAAAAAACAAAGCAAATTTCACAATATAAACATTAACACCATAGCCACTAAACATCTAAAGTAAATCTATGTAAATTCAATTTTATTTTTTTTTTGCAATTATACTATTTAATATTATATTTTTTTTAGTTAAAAACTATCCTTGATTTATTAAAATCTATACCGTGTAATCAATAATAAAAAAATATTTAGACAATATTACTTTTAAAGATTTGCAATAATATTCTTCTGATAATATACAACTTTATTACTTCTTTAGGAATCAACAAAAAACAATTTCATTTTTGTTCGTGATTAACTCATTATTCTGTAATAAACAATAACAAATTATTTAATCTTCCTTTCCGATTTGTAATTTTAATATAGGGATTATTAATTATTTTTTACAATTCGCATATTTATAAACTACTTTTTTAGCAAACTTTTTTGTAGATATTCGATTGTAAACCAATAAGGTGTCATCTTCTTTAAACTTTAAATTGCTAAAACTTTTTGATTCATCATAATGATTAAAGCTAATTGATGCCATGTTTGCTATTGTATTAAATAAATTGTCATTTGTGGTAAGCTTATCTTTATTTTTCTTTAGACTTTCTATTAAATATGGATGTTCCGTACCATATTTATCAGTATACATCACAAACATAGGGATATTAACTTCCCCTAAATATACCTGTTCAGAACCGTATCCAAATTTATTTTTTGAAGAGTCATTATCGTAAAGTAGAGTTCCATGATCAGCTGTAAAATATAGCACTGCTGATTTATTAGTTCTCTTTATTTGATTAAAAAGCTGAGAAAGAATAAAATCATGATACAAGATTAAATTATCATAATGATCTAATTCTCCCTGTTGTATAGAATTTAAATAACTAATCTTTTTGTAATGATGCGTTTTGAAGGTTTTAGGAATTTCACCATGACCTCCAAGTAAATTTATCAATATGAATTTTGGGCTGGAATCTCCATTATCTATTATTTTATTAGCTTGATTAATAACTACGTCATCTACAGTATTATCATTAGAATTATTATTTAAAGAATCGGGTTCATTATCATTGTAAAGGAAAAATATTCTTTGATTAGAAATCCAATACGTTTTATAACCACATTCTTTGAATAAACTTATTATAGTCTTCTCTTCATAAGGTTTCATTGGATTTTTCGGAGTGGCATCGGTTAATAAGAAGGGAATTGAAGCTATTGTAGAATTTCCATTTGAAAAATGTTTATTAAATGAAATTAGATTAGTTTCATTTGTTAAAAAGGGATTGTTGGCTCTTTCATATCCATTAATTTCCCAATTTTTATACCGCATTCTTTCCCCAATAACTAAAATTACAATCTCTGGGTTATTTTTTTTTTGTTGTTTAGTATTAAATTTAAATGCCTTTTGCTTTTTTATTAGTGGCGAAATTTCAGTAAGAAATTCATATTGCAAAATCAACTGATGATAAAAATTTAAAGGAGGTACATTTTTGGTGTAATTAAAAGTTAAATAGCTGTTTTGAAAAACGAAAAAATATTTATTGTAATGTGTGCGCACTTCCTTATACATGGGTATTGCAATTACAATATTAAATAACAAGAAGACAAACACACAACTAATTATGATTTTAATCTTATTGATAAGTTTTATTTTATTTTCTATTTGCCTATAAGCCAATACTATAAAAAATAAATACATTAAAAAAAGTGGTATTCCAATGTAAAACTTTAAAACAAATTCCTTTATTTCATTTGAATTAGTAGTAAGCATAGCAGCAATTGCCGATTGAGTGATAAAACCTCCAATCGAGATTAATGTCATCTGCTCAAAAAAATTGGGTATTAAAATTAATATGGTGAATAAAATTAAGGTTATCTTTTTATTAAAAAAAATATTTATAAAAAGAAGAATGCATAAATTGGCGCTAATATTCATAACGAATTGTGCAACTGGACTTGACCAGAAGCCTGAAACCATGAATTTATTAATAAAAAAGAATTCTGAAATTATCAAAATATAAATAATCCATAAGTATTCTTTAAGCAGAAATTTTATTTTGATATATAGTATTTTCATATTTGATATTTACATTATACTTTTATAATTCAGCTTGATTAAAATATGCATGAGATAAAAATTCTTGACGAATTCTATAATTTTTTAATTTGTTACAAATTTTGAAATACTGTTTTAAAATCGAGCTTAAGATAATTTCCCAATAACCATGAGATAACCTACTCACATTATTGCGGATTAATTATTTTGAATACTTGCAATGGCGTCTTTTCCTTTAATAAAAATATAATCAGCACTTCCTTCATAATCTTCAACCAAAATTAAGTCAGCACGATTACTAATTTTATAAATATGTTCAAAATCTTTTTCTTTTAGTGAACTTATAATTTTTTTACAAATTTCTAAATCGTTAATTTCTGTAATTAATTCAATTATTAAAATACAATTGTCAAACTTTTTAAAAATTTCATCAGCACCTTCTATTACTTCTGTCTCAAACCCTTCAACATCTATTTTTACAATAAAATTTTCACCTATAATATTATCTTTAAAAGCATTTAATTTAGTTACTGGAATACTAATTCTATCATTAAAATTTGGAGCAAAATTTACTTTTATGGAATGTTTACCCTTGTTCCATCCTTTATTTATATTTAGTATATTGTTGCCTACAACATCTCCTAAACCCATTCTAAAAGGTCTAATATTTTCAATATTATTTAATCCGATATTTTTAATAAAACTTAAAAAGTTAGAAGGTTCTGGTTCAAAAGAAAAAACTTCTATTTTATTATTGATGGTTGCGGCGGTCAAAGAGTGAATTCCAACATTAGCCCCAATATCAATTAAATTGTAATTTTTATTGGCGTATTTTTTTATTAAATCCAAAATAATTTGTTCTGAATATTCTCCAAAAAGTATACTGGATTCTATTGCTGAATTATTACTTGTATAAATTTTAAATCCATTAAAAGTTATGATGATTTTTTTATCTCCAATTATAATTTTTATTAACCTTTTTAATCTATCTTTTTTAAAATAAAAATTATAAATTTTAAGAAGAATTTGTACTATTAGTTGTCTCATCTTTTTTATTTAACTAAAAATCATATCAAAATCCATTAGGATTTTGCTCTGTTTTTCTGGCACAATCTTTCCATTATTAAAAAAATCGCCATTTTCAACAATTATCTGAAATGCATTTTCAATAAAATCTGCTACCTCATCATCAACAGTCAAAAAGATAGTTGCATAATAGATTCCATTATTAAAATTATTTCTTGGATAATGAATCAAAATAGATTCAGGTACAAGTTCATTATTAATTTTAACTAAACTAGAGCTCACCCAAGAATACCGTTGTCCAAAATCATCCTCTATTCTTACATCAAATCTAATTCTATTGCATGAAATACTATGATTATTTTGTATTTTAAACAAAATATTTAATTTTTGTCCAGAAACTACATTTTGTGATTCATCATTACCATAAACAGTTACCTTTTCAAATTTAACAATTCCATTACCTTTTCGTCCACTAGAATTTATAAGTTCATTTGAGAATGAATTTCCTTGTAAATACTTAGAAATAGATTCATTAATAGCTCCATCAAATACTAACTGGCCGTTCTCAAGAATTAATCCTTTACTACATAAATTCTGTACAGCCCCCAAATTATGACTGACAAACAATACAGTCCTACCTTCTCCTTTACTAATGTTTCCCATTTTACCTAGGCATTTCTTTTGAAATTCAGCATCACCAACGGCTAAAACTTCGTCTACAATGAGGATTTCACTTTCTAGATGCGCGGCAACAGCAAAGGCTAAACGAACATACATGCCAGAAGAATACCGTTTTACAGGCGTGTCGATATAACGTTCAACTCCAGAAAAATCAATTATCTCTTCCAGTTTTCTGGTGATTTCTTTTTTTCGCATGCCAAGAATCGCACCATTCAAATAAATATTCTCTCTTCCTGATAACTCAGGATGAAAACCTGTCCCTACTTCCAATAGACTTGCTATTCTTCCTTTAACTTTAATTTCTCCTGTAGTGGGACTTGTTACCCGAGAAAGTAATTTTAGTAAAGTACTTTTTCCTGCTCCATTCTTACCAATGATACCCACAGCATCGCCTTGATGTATATCGAAATTGATGTCTTTTAAAGACCAAACAATATCACTTTGTCCTTTTATGCTTCTTATATTATTCTCTCCTATTTTCAAAAAAGGATCTTCTTTTCCGAGGATTTTAGTAACAAAAAAACGCTCCAAATCACGCGAAATAGTGCCTGTTCCTATTTGTCCAATTTGGTAGGCTTTTGATAAGTTTTCAACTTGTATTACTGGTCGGCTCATTATATAGTATCTACAAAATTCTTTTCGGTTTTATTGAATAGTAGGATTCCAAAAAATAAAATAAATACAGTAATTATTGATGAGTAACCAATACTCCACAAACTAAACGCTCCTTTTCCCAAAAAGGAATACCTAAAGGCTTCAATAATTCCTGTCATGGGATTGTATTCAATTAATTTTGACATTCCTCCAAATTTTTTCTTTGCTTCACTTAAAGGATAAATTACAGTGGTTCCATACATTAAAAGCTGAACACCAAAGGTCACTAAAAAAGTTAAATCCTTATATTTTGTGGTCATTGCAGTAATAATCAACCCAATACCCAATCCTAATAAAGCCATCAATACAACTAAAAAGGGCACCGATAAAACAGCATAAGTCAAATGAAAAGTAGCATTTGTCTGAGGAAAAAAATAAAAATACATCATCATCAATAAAAACAATAACATCTGTACGCCAAATCGAACCAAGTTACTTACAACAATACTTAAAGGCATAATTAACCTTGGAAAATATACTTTACCAAAAATAGCAGCATTGTCTTTAAAAACAGTACTTGTTTTGGTTAAACAATCTGAAAAATAATTCCAAGAAATAATTCCAGCTAAATAAAATAACTGTTGAGGCAAACCATCCGTACTAATACCTGCAAGATTTCCGAAAATAAATGTAAATACTAGGGTAGTAAAAATTGGTTGAATAAAAAACCACAAAGGACCTAAAATGGTTTGCTTATAGAAACTTACGAAGTCTCTCTTCACAAACATGAATAATAAATCTCTATAATTCCAAAGATCTTTAAATCGTAAATCAAAAAGAGAAGTAGAACCTTTTATCACTAAATCCCATTCATTAGCGATTCTTGAATTTTGCATTGCTAAGTAATAATTTATATGTTTTTGAAGGCCTATATCCAACAATTATAATTTGTAAATTTAATCATTTTATTTAAAATTAATAACTTGTAATGATAGATACATTAAAATATATCAATTTATATAGTAAGTTTGCCCACAGAATTGATTTTTTAATTTTTCTTAAACAATTTAAAAAAATATGTATCTAAAGTATGTGAAATCTTTTTTTGATTTTATAGCAGCATTTATTGGACTAATCATCGTAAGCCCTTTATTTATTGTTGTTACCCTACTTCTATTTATTTTAAATAATGGAAAACCTTTCTATTTTCAAAACAGACCTGGGCATAGAGAAAAAATCTTTAGAATTATAAAATTCAAAACGATGAATGACAAGAGAAATAAGGCAGGAGCACTTTTACCTGATTTTGAAAGAACAACATCCGTTGGAAAATTTATACGTAAAACTTCAATAGATGAAATCCCTCAATTGATAAATGTTGTTTTGGGGCATATGAGTTTAGTTGGCCCCAGACCATTACTACCTGAATATTTACCTTTATATAATGACAATCAGAAACGAAGACATAATGTGAAACCAGGAATAACGGGCTGGGCGCAAATAAACGGAAGAAATTCAATTCTTTGGACCAAAAAATTTGAACTTGATGTTTGGTATGTTGACAATGCTTCTATTTTATTAGACATGAAAATTTTACTATTGACAATAAAAAAAGTTATAATACCTCAAGGTATAAATGCTACAGAAAAATATACTATGGAAGAATTTAATGGGAAAAATTAAAGAAGTTTACATACAAATATTAGAAAATAATAAATCTCATTTCAAGATATGGTTTTTCAATATATTTGCAAATAATATAGTAAAACGATGCACTAAACACATTACCAGATAATGGAAATAAACAAACAAAAAACTAACCGAGTTTATAAAAAGAAAATAAGAGGTATTGAAAGTTACTCATCAATAATATTTAAAACTATTGGTGTTACGCTCATATTACTTGCTGTCTATTATTATTTTGACACTGGAAATGGAAATACAATGAGTAATCTTTCAAAAATATTATCTAATAAGTCCAATCGTGTTAATGATGGTGGTAATTTACATTTAAAATTTTCATGGGAGATATTTAACAAACTTTTAGCTTGTTTTATTCCAGGTATCCTAGGGCTTTCTGCTTCCATTTTTTATCATAAAAAGTATAAAACTTTATTTTACTATCTAAGTATTGCAATAATTATCTTTTTGACTCTAGCTCACGCTACTATCTTTGCAAATAATTGGTTGCCAAATTATATTTTTTCTTATCATAACTATTACATAGTTTCTGGTTTTATCCTTGTGCCTATTGCGGTTTTTATACTAAATTATTTAACCTTAAAAAGAAGTGAAATTTTAACCTTTACAACTATATACTTTTATGTATTACTCTTTGAATTATTGATTATAAGATATAGTTATACATACACCTATGTTTTTTGTTGTATAATTATTTACACTGTAATAGTACATCTTATTTCAAAGAAACAAGAGGACACTTACAATAATATAGTAAATGCATTTTTTGCTTATGGTTTTTTAGCAATTTTCACACTTCGTCAATTAATTTATAATTCAAATACTGATGAATTTGAGTTGTTTTTCAGTAGTAATCTTCTGTATTTTTTATTGTTTAATGGTATTAGTTTGTCTTTTCTATTTCAAGATAAAAAACCTATCTACAAACTGTTTTATTGGATAAACTTGATATTATTTTTATATATAAATGCTATTATACTCAACAAATATTTTACTATAACATATAATATTATACCTATAATTAGCGTAATTATAGTTAACGGTTTATCAATATATCTAAATAAAAAAACCTCGATTTTACATGGCAAAATAGTATCAGTAGAGATTTCTACTTTGTTGCTACTATCACTTTTATTTACATTACTATTTCAAGAATATAGTTTTGAAATATTCTTTGGAACATTAGCCGTTTGCTTAATTTTTTATGCTAAAGCGGGACACAATAGAATCTTATTATGGACCTCAGCATTCCTAACATTTTTACTTATTTTAAAATTAGTTTATTTAATCATTGGACTTACCCTTATAATTACCAAAGTACAAAGTATAAATGAAGAATTTATTAGTAGTGGATTTATAAATATTGGCATCATTTTATTGGCTATATGGATTGTGAAAAACAGCTTACAAACCACGAAGTTTCATGTGTCAAACAAATGGTTAAACCGAGAAAAATTTTTAAATTTCTTGAGTACTTTCAACTTAGTGAGTCTTTTTGTTTTTATAATTTGGATAAGTTTTTCGATGCTTCTTTATTTTGTTGGAGATTTATATTATTCCGTTAGAGTTTTCGCCATAGTATCTTCTATTTTAGTTTTATATATTTCAAGATATGAAAAAACTATTTATGAAAAAGAAAGTATTAAATTTCAGTATTTAACATTTTTACTTTTTATTATCTTAACATTTATAGGATTCTATGAATTCCCATATACTTTCAAATATGATATTACTTATGAAGGAATTATATCAATTGAAAGCCTATTTCATTACGCTGAATTCCTTCTCGAAATAGCTTTAGGTTATAAAATTTTAAGTGCTATCATTAATACAAAAACTGAAAAAAGCTATTTTAAAGATTTAATTATTGTCATAACTAGCCTATTTGGAATAATAACAGTATGCAAAGAATTTGATTTTATAACTGTATTATATCACACAATAAGTCAGCATACTTTTAAACAAAATGATGTTGTAAGCATTTTAGATTATAATCATATAATACCTTTTTCCATAATTTTATTAATATGTTTAATAATTATTTTGTTGATTGGATTGATTGAGAATAATAAATTTTTACGTTTATTTTCAATTTTTGTAGCCTTTTGTGTATTGTTAAAAGTATTCTATATTGAATACTTCATATTGACTAAAAATGATAAAATAACAATCATTATTATAACTGGAGTTACCTTTCTTTTAATTTCATCTATATATAGCAGAATAAAACAGAGAAGAAGTAAGAGAAGTAATATTTAAAAAATATAGTTTGAAATATTTATTCTAATTGGCTATTTTTATTCATAGCTTCAATTAGTTCTTTTTGAGATTTAATTCTTATCCTTTGATAAAATGCAGCTACATGACGATCATGATGAATATCGGAACCCACAAAGTCAATTAAATTATTGGCTAATAAATAGTCTGCAACAGTAGTAACCGATTTACCATAGTAACCCATAGTGGACAATAAATTCAATTGGAATAAACAACCAAGTTCTTTTAATCTAATATAGTCTTGTTTAGAATTGTGATAATACAAATAACGTTCTGGATGGGCCAGTAAAGGGATATATCCTTTCATTTGCAATTGAAATAAAATGTTTTTTAAGTCTACAGTAGGGTTTAAATAAGACATTTCTACCAAGACAATAGTATCTTTTACTGCCAATAATTTTTCTTTTTGAAAACGTTCAATAAAAGTTTCGTCCATCATATATTCCGAACTAACACTGTGTAACATTTCAGCAAGATGTTTTGGCAATTGATTTTTTGTATTTAAAAAAGTTTCTTGAATAAAATCAGCTGAATTGTCCCAAACATTAGGCATAGTATGTGGAGTTGCTATACATTTCTTTATACCAAGCAAAGACATTTGTTCAAGCAATAGTGACGTTTCTTGAATTGATTGTGAACCATCATCAATATTAGGCAAAATATGAGAATGGATATCAATATATCCATCAGGTAGTAGATCAACCAAATTAGGTTTCTTTTTAAATAGTGAAATCATAGTAAATTTAGTTTCAGAATTCAAAAATAGATTATTTTATCTAATTTATAGTGTATTAGCAAACATTACGATGTAATTTTGCCTAAAAATAAATTTATAGTAGAAAAAAATTAAAATGAATTAAAAATTTATAATTTAATTATAATTTTGAAAATATTTAATTCGTTAAAAATAGTAAAATAGTTCCCAAAATGGATAAACCTAAAATTTGGCTTTCCTCGCCACATATGGGTGGTAATGAAAAAAAATATATTGATGAAGCGTTTTCTAGTAACTGGATAGCACCTCTTGGACCAAATGTAACGGGTTTTGAAAATGATATTGCTTCCTATTTATCCAATGAAGTACATGTTGGAGTTTTAAGCTCAGGTACAGCTGCGCTACATTTAGGTTTACTACTGTTAGGCGTTAAATCAGGGGATGAAGTAATTTGTCAGAGTATGACTTTCTCTGCCTCTGCAAATCCTATAGTTTATTTGGGCGCAAAACCTATTTTCATAGATAGTGAAAAAGATACTTGGAATATATGCCCTGAAGCTCTAGAAACTGCTATTAAAGATAGAATGGCAAAAGGAAAGAAACCAAAAGCTATAATAACGGTTCATTTATATGGAATGCCATATAAAGTCACAGAAATTAGAGCAATTGCTGATCATTATGAAATCCCAATTCTTGAAGATAGCGCTGAAGCTTTTGGAAGTAGTTATAAAGGACAAAAGTGTGGCACATTTGGGGACATTAGTGTGTTATCATTCAATGGAAATAAAATTATAACTACCTCTGGTGGTGGAGCAATTGTAAGTAAAGACAAAAAGCACATAGAAAAAGCTATTTTTTTAGCCACACAAGCTAGAGATAATGCACCACATTACCAACACAGCGAAATTGGTTATAACTATAGAATGAGTAATATTTGCGCAGGCATTGGTCGTGGGCAAATGGAAATCCTTGATAAACATGTTTCTTTAAGAAGAGAAATGCATAATTTTTACGATACAATTTTCAAAAACATTGAAGAAGTTTCTCTTTTTTCTGAATTTAATGAAGATTATTATTCTAATTGTTGGCTATCGAGCATTTTATTTAATGATAAAGAAAATCAAAATAAGAATAGAGAAGATTTGAGATTGTTTTTTGAAAAAGAAAATATTGAAACCAGACCGCTCTGGAAACCAATGCATTTACAACCTATTTTCAAAAACGAACCCTATTATGGTGGAAACATTTCAGAAAATTTATTTAAAAATGGCTTGTGTTTACCTTCTGGATCAAACCTATCTAAACAAGACAGACAAAGAATAAAAGAATGTTTAAACAATTATTTCTAATTTTTATTTATATTTGGAAATCACACTTTTTAAAGTAGTATTTTGAAAAAAAATTACATGATAAATATTAATAAATTAAAGTACTTACCAAATTGGGTGGTACTTTTATTAGATATTTTAATTGTTATTTTTTCAGGAATTATAACATTTTATATTTTTAAAGAACTAGAATTAAACTATATTCTTCTTACTCATTTTTATTCTATTTTTTTCTTTTATCTATCGGTCAATATTTTTTTCTTTTTAGCACTAAGAACTTATTCTGGCATAATACGCCATACATCTCAAATTGATGCCATAAAATTATTTTTGTCACAATTTTTAACTTTTGGAATTATTGTATTTATTGATTATTTCCTGCTATACATAGGAAAACCTAAAATTGCAATTTTAACAGCTTCTTTATTAAATGCTTTATTATCACTTGGTTTATTATTATTGTTTAGAATTATTGTAAAACATATTTTCGAAAATTTTATAAATAAAGTTGAAAATAAAAACAAAACAAATATCATTATTTATGGATTAGATGCAAATGCGATTTCTGTAGCAAACGCGTTAGCAAGCGAAAATCCTAAAAGATTTAATATAATTGGTTTTATTGATAAAACAAATGAAAATAGCGATAAAAGAATTTTGAATTTGCCCATTTTTAAATTAAAAAAAAGTGTCCCATTAACTATAAGATTAGCTGGAGCAGAGGCTATAATAATTGCAGATAGTAAATTATCCATCGAAGAAAGAAATAGTATAGTGGAAAGTTGTATTACATACAATTTTAAAGTGTTTATGGCGCCAATAGTTTCAAATTTTCAAAATGCAGAAAACATAGCCAAAGAAATTAAAAATTTTGAAATTACAGACTTACTAGAAAGAAATCCAATTGTATTAGACACAGATGAAATTAAGCAAAGACTCGCAAAAAAAACAATTTTAATTACTGGTGCTGCAGGTTCTATAGGTAGCGAAATCGTTAGGCAGATTCTTAACTATGATGCTGAAAAAATAATATTGATTGATCAAGCAGAAACGCCTCTTCATCATTTGGTTCTTGAATTAAATGCTATAAATACTAACTTAAAAATCGAAACCATAATTGCCGATATAAGAAATTTAGAGATTTCTGAACAAATATTCAAGAAAACAAGACCCAATATTGTATTTCATGCTGCTGCCTACAAACATGTACCATTAATGGAAGAGAATCCTAATCAAGCCGTATTAACCAATGTTTTAGGGACTAAAAATATTGCAGATTTATCTTTAAAATATCATGTGGAAGATTTTGTAATGATTTCTACTGACAAGGCGGTAAATCCAAGTAGTATAATGGGCGCAAGCAAACGAATTGCTGAAATGTATGTACAATCAAAACACTTCAACATTCTGAATGGTAAAACACAAAATGCAACAAAGTTTATCACCACTAGATTTGGAAATGTGCTAGGATCTAATGGGTCTGTAGTGCCTTTATTTACTAAACAAATAAAGAAAGGCGGACCCATCACGCTTACACATCCTGAAGTAATTAGATATTTCATGACAATACCAGAAGCTTGCCAACTAGTACTAGAAGCATGCTCTATGGGCAAAGGAGGTGAAATTTTTATTTTTGACATGGGAAAACCTGTTAAAATTTTAGATCTAGCCAAAAAGATGATACGTCTTGCAGGGTTCAAACCGGATATAGATATAAAAATTGAAATTATCGGATTAAGACCTGGCGAAAAATTATATGAAGAGTTACTAAATGAAAGCGCAAAAAATGTAAAAACACATCACGAAAAAATACTAATTGCCATTGAAGTTTGTGAGGACTATATAACCATAAATAAACAAATTTCAACTTTAATTGAAGAGGCCTTTGTAAACAATTATGATGAAATTATTAAAGCTATCAAACAACTAGTTCCTGAATACAAACAAATGAATTAAATACAAATAATTCAGATATATTGATTAAAAAAATAATCAATTATTATCTCTTTAAAATAGGAATGATAAGAATAATTTTTACTTTTGCACGTCAAATATTTTTTTTTAAAAAAATACTATTCATCGCTCAAAATAATTGAAAATTACAATAACATGAAAAAAATAATATATTTCGCTTTCCTATTACTTACTTTAATTTCGTGTAGTACAAAAAGAGATATTCATTATTTTCAAGATATAAAGGACAAACCCGAAACAAAAGTAATTTACACCCAAAATAATATACAAATTAATGATATTTTATCGATTAACGTATCCGCTCTTATCCCAGAGAGCGCCTTACCTTTCAACGCAAAATTCTATAATTCAGGATCAACATCTGGTAATGATAATTCAATGATGTTAAATGGTTATTTGGTAAATACTGATGGCAACATCAGTTTCCCTATTTTGGGAAATATACCAGTAGCGGGCAAAACTACTAGTGAAGTGGAAGATTTGATAGAGAAAATATTAATAGAACAAAGCCAATTAACCAACCCTACAGTAATTGTTAGAGTAGCTAATGCAAAAATAACTATTCTCGGAGATATTTCAAGCCCAGGTGTCTATCCTTTTTTCGAACAAAACAAAACGTTAATTCAAGCAATTGGTGCTGCTGGTGATTTAAGTATGTCTGGTAAAAGAAATGATATTTTGATTATTAGAGAAGAAAATGGAAAAAGAACCTATGGACATATAGACATGAGAAAAACAGACTGGTTCAATAGCGAATATTACTATATCAAACAAAATGATATTATATATGTTTATCCTAATGGCCCTAAAGTACATTCTGCTGGTTATATTACAAATTACACAGGATTATTAAGTGCGTTTTTTACCGGTTTGTCTCTTTACCTACTTTTGACTAAATAACAATTTATGGAAAACCAATTTAGCACACAAGAAAACAAAAAGGGTTTCGATATTCGTCTAGAAATCAACAAGTATTTACCATTTTGGTTTTGGTTTGTTGGTTTTACAGCGGCTACACTATTCATAGCAAATTTTTATTTAAGATACACCCCTATTGTTTATCAGAATTCTGCAAAAATCAAAATATTGGATAATTCCAATTCACCCTTTAAAATGTCAACAGAAGGTATTTTTATTGTAGGTAAAAGTAAAGCCAAACTTGGAAATGATTTACAAATCATTAAATCAGATAGAATTTTACAGGTTGTAGCCCGAGAATTAAATTTAACAACTACTTATTATTTGCCGGGAAGAATTATGAATTCAGAACAGTGGAAAAACTGCCCTGTCAAAATTGAATGGCTAAGCCCTGCTAATGAGTTAGACGAAAAATCTTTAAGTCTTAATTTGACCATTACAAAAAAAGGATTTAAAATTGAGGAGTTAGGGAATAAAGAAATGATTTTTGACAAAAAATACGTTATCAATACTATTCCTTTTAAAATAAAATCAAACACCAGACAATTAGCTGTTTATTACAACAAAAAATATTTAATTCAAAAATTAACCTTAAGTGGAGTGGTTGGTTATTTAAGTGGTAGTGTTAGTGCTAGTGTTTTAACAGATGAAAGTGATGTGGTAATGCTATCAATGAGAGGATTAAACCAAGAAAAATCCAAAGACATTGTAAATTGCTTAATTAAAGTATATAATGAAGATGGAATAAAAGACCGACAATTAGCATTTAAAAATACTATACAATTTGTAAATGATAGATTTCAGTACTTAGTTAATGAATTGGATTCTATAGAAAATTATAAAATAAGTTACAAGAAAAAAAATGACATGAATTCAATTGCAGAATTTTCTGGTATAACAGCCGGTAGAAAATCTACTTACGAAGAAAAAATATTGGATTTAGAAAATCAAATGGCAATGTCAAGTTTTTTAGGAATAGGCATTAAACCAGGCTCTAACTTTAAAGCACTTCCAACAAACATTGGTATTTTAAATGTTAATGTAAATTCATTTGTTAGCGCTTATAACGATTTAATTAGTGAGCGAGATAAACTAATGATAAGTGCAGGAAAAAACAATCCTACGTTAAAAAGTATTAACGAAAAACTACCTGAATTACAAGAAAACATTTTTTTAGCTATTAAACTTTATAAAGAAGAAATTCAAGCTTCAATAAAAAACATAAAAAATATACAGTCAAAAAATAATAGTTTATACAGTAGTGTACCAGAAAAAGAGAAAATTTTTAGATCAATTGAAAGACAACAAAACATTAAAGAAAGTTTATATTTATTACTACTTCAAAAAAGAGAAGAAGCTGGAATAAATATGGCTATTACGCAACCGTCCGTAAAAGTGTTGGAATATGCTTCTAGTAATGGGTACAAGGTGGCTCCTAATAATAATTCTATATATCTTATAGCGCTAATAATAGGATTAGGAATACCATTACTATTGATTTTCGCAAAATTCTATTTCGATAATAAAATTCATAACAAAATAGATGTAAAAAACATCGTGAATGATATTCCAATTATTGGTGAAATACCATTCATAAAAGAGGATAGATATATTCAGGTTAATGATCGAACAGTGCTAGCTGAAGCTTATAGAAATGTGAGAACCAATATTAACTATTTACTTCCTGTAAACAACAAAAAAGATGCATACGTCATTTTTTCTACTTCAAGTATTAAAGGAGAAGGGAAAACATTTAACGCCATCAACTTAGCGTTAATCTTGACCCAAATGAAGAAAAAAGTATTAATAATTGGAGGGGATTTAAGAAATCCACAGTTACATAAATACATTGGTCTTCAAAAAGAAAGAATAGGTTTGACTAATTATTTATACAATCAAGAAGTAGAATACAAATCAGTTATCAATAAAAATATATTAGACAACCAATATTTAGATGTTATAATTTCAGGTAGCATTCCACCAAATCCTGCAGAATTAATATCTAATGGAAGATTTGAAGAATTACTAAACATTGTTAAAGCAGAATATGATTATATCATTGTAGATTCGGCTCCAACTTTATTAGTTACTGATACATTATTAATTACATATTTATCAGATTTAGTAATTTATGTAACTCGTGCTGATATGACTGATAAGCATATAGTAGAGTATTCAAGAGATTTGCATTTACAAGGAAAAATAAAGAAAATAGCTTATATTGTTAACAGTGTGGGATTAATTTATGTTTATGGTTATAAATACAAATACAATTACAGTTACGGGTATGGGTACAATTATAACTATGGGTATGGATACGGATATGGAAGTGATAATGATAACGAGGAAATAGAAAAAAGTACCTTTGAAAAGATGATTTCTAAATTCAAAGATACTTTTAAAACATAAAATAAATCTTAAATAAAAAAAGAGAAAAATAAAATTTTTCTCTTTTTTTATTATTTGTTATATTTAATTATTCTTCCCGGATTTCCAACTACCACAGCATAATCTGGGACGTCTTTTACGATAACTGCTCCAGCTCCAATAGTAACCCATTTACCGATTTTTATGCCTTGTCTTATGGTAGCATTAATGCCTATTTGAGAACCTTCTTCAACGATTACTGAACCAGCTAATGCAGCCATAGGAGAAACATGAACAAAATCCTTTATAATACAATCGTGTTCAACTAATGCGCCTGAATTAATAATAACATGATTTCCAATAGAGGCACCTGAATTAATGATGGCACTTGACATTACCACCGTTCCTTTGCCAATATATGTGTGAGATGAAACGACAGCTTTAGGATGAATGCTTGTTTTATAATGCCCTTTCCATCGTTTAGAAAGCAATTTTCGTTTAAAATTGTCACCAACAGCGATAATCAGTTGATTATCTGGATGTAAGAAGTCAACCTTATTATAATCAAAAACAGGTATTCCTAATAATTCACCAGCAATAGGTTTATCATCATAAATGGATAGTATTTCTTCGTTATTTAATAACAAAATATCTATAACAACTTTAGCGTGCCCGCTACATCCAAAAATATAAATTTTGGGTTTCATGGATTTTTTGGTTCTATACAAAGGAAAAAAAGTAGTACTATTTTCATCAATTTTTAATTGTTCGTTAAGTGCATCATAAATAGATTTGTCAACAATAAGATTCCAATTTTGATATTGAAATCTTAAATCCGAAAATCCAGATTTAAATTGAAATAAAGTATCTTTATCACTACCTCCAAAACCACCCCCTAAGTGAAAAAATTTCAATTTTAAATTAGTGGCTAAAAGTCTTGCTTCGTCTATGATTAACTTCATTAATGAATACTTCCCCTCATATTCTAATGAACCCGAAAGATGGTATTGCATTATACCATTTGCAATAGTAAAAACAGCACCTGAATATATTGTATCATTATATTTCGCAAGCAAAATAATTTTATCAAAACAGGGACTGCTCAAAAAATGATGAAAATAGGCTACATCATAAAAGTAATCTTCTGAGGCAGCAACTTTTTTCATCGTGCTTTTATAAATAGATATAAATTCACTTATATCCTCATTCCTTTCCGCTTGATAAACAACAATACCTTGCTTTCTTAATTGATTTATTTCATACTTACTAGATTTTCTATAGTGCTTCTTTTGTTCTTCTTCAGGAAGAGTAGTATCAATAGAAACAGTGTCATTCACATTAACCAAGTTACCAAAATTTTTAAATACTAAACTATTCGACAGTAAGGGATGTAATCTTGAAAAAGCAGTGATAATAGTATTAGTTTTAAAGAAATGCATAAGCTCTTTTTGAAAAAAATCTAAATGAGCTCTTGTTATTTTTTTAATTTCTATATTGCTTATCGGACCGCTATATCCGTAAACAGAGGTACAGTCAAAATAGGGTGTTCCCTCTATATTTCTAATTAGAAAAGGGATAGCGATAAAATCTTTATCAAAATAGGCAACAAATAAAACAGGTCTTTTATTTATTTCTAATTGATGATAGGACTGTGTATGATAAAAATCATATTCGAGGGAAGATGATACAATATCAGACCATTTTGTGTCATTAACTTCAATAACTGAAATAGATTTAATTGACATACAGTTATTAATATTTCTTATAAATTTATTTAATAGTACTACAAAGATTGTACAAAAGTCAAATGTATAAAAAAACAACTTGATATTAGTAACTAGCGAGTCAAAATAAAAAACCCCCTTCAATTTCATGAAGAGGGTTTTAAAAATTCAGTAAAGAAATTATTATCGTTTAATCACGCGAAGTGTTTTAACTTCTTCTCCTTGGGTGACAACTACGTTGTATACACCACTTGGATAACGATCTCCGATTTGTTGCTCAACCATTTCACTTGGTCTAACTTCTCTTCTCTCGATAAGTCTTCCTGTCATGTCATAAACCATGATACCGACTTTATCTTCACTTGATGTAGTTAAACTCAAATTAAACGTTGCTGCATATGGATTTGGATAAGCTTTCACTTCAAAACTAGACACCACTGTCGCTATTGCTTCTGAAGGTCTTGCTGCTTGACATCCTACACCAGTCAACCAAGTAATAGAGGTATTGGTTGTTGAAGCAACACCTGTTCCACATGCACCTGTAGCATAATTAACCAATACTCTATACCAAGTAGTTTTTCCAGTAGTTCCTCCTGTTGCAATATAAGTAGTACTAGTAGCACCAGGGATATTAGTCCATGTAGGACTTGTTGCAGCTGGTTGTGCCACTCCAGAGTTTACAACTACTGACTGCCATTGGTAAGACGTTCCTTGGAAAAGAGTTAAAGTCAACGTTCTTGATGCAGATGGACATATGGTTTGTGCACCTGTTGTTCCTCCTATTGCGGTTCCGCCTACTAACACAGTAACTATGAAAGTTGGAGTATAACCTGAACATGTTCCATCAGACAATTTAGCTCTGTAGGCAAAAGATGACGTTATCGCTCCTGTAGATAAAGTAGTGGTGGTAGCAACAGACGTCCACGTGGTACCAACGGTTTGTCCTCCGGTAGTAGTGGCAGTTACTGTCGTTCTCTCCCATCCTGTAATAGTAGTACCTCCTGGAACTGTTGCTCTTAAGGTAGTACCAGTATTAGGCGAACATAATTGTTGTCTATCAGCTGAGATACTTCCAGCAATCAGAGACGCTCTTACAGACACTAAATAAGGAACAGTTGAATCAACACATCCAGATAAGGTAACATTAGCTCTGTAATAAGTATTCTGAGATAAACTAGCTGTAGTCAAGGAAGCTGTAGCACCTGTTACAGTAGTCCAGTTGCTGCTACCATCTAATGATGATTGCCATGAAATAACCATACCTGTACCTGTTGATTGACCACCTAGGGTTAAAGCAGCAGTAGTACCATTACAAATTGGCATAGCTGTTATCGAAGTAATACTTCCTGCAATAGGTTTAGAAACTGTAATAGTAGTTACAGCAGTAGTAGCAGTCGAACATGTAGCTCCACTTCCATTTGTACTTTCTACAATTACTCTATAAGAAGTAGTGTCTGCAATACTAGTTACAGTAAATACTCCTGTAGTATTGGTGGCAACAGTAGTGGGTGATCCAAATGCAGTAGTTGGTGAAGACTGTAATGTAAATTTATTACCCGTAGCTCCAGTTACTGTGAAAGTTTTAGTCTGTGGATTAATACCTCCAGCATTACAAACCGTAGTAGCACCTGAAACAGTTAGTGTTCCTGCAACAGCTTTTGGAGCTACAGTCATAGCAAATGGAACAGTTGTAAATTCTTGACAAGTAACTCCTGTACCTAAGCTAGCAGCCACTCTAAAGTAGGTAGTAGCGGTTAAGGCTCCTATATTTGTAGTGGTCAACGTTGATGCCGTAGCGCCTGTTATAGGAGTCCATGGTCCAGTTGCAGTTGTACCTTTTTGCCATTGTAATGTTCCTATAAAATCAGTTACAATTAATGCTGGTGCACTAGCACTAGGACATATTGGTAAGGATGT